>FWWM01000441.1_pt1 | contig 136708 bp, 140 predicted proteins | sample 2228351 | NCBI WGS metagenome assembly FWWM01 (sample SAMEA103939774, study PRJEB20133) | metagenome
GATTCAAGTATTCTTAATTCTGATGAGGCATTGTTCAAAACAATGTCAAAAGCTCCTGTCTGATTCCAGTCAGAGGTTAGAGGACCCAAAGAAAAACTTGTTGAGCTACCCAAAGATAAAGACCCCCCTCCTGTTAACCCGCTTCCAGCATTAATCGTCAAAGAAGAATTTGCCAACTCTGAATTATCTATCTGTCCGGCTGGCAAAGAGACAGTTCCGCTTGTTACATTAAGACCTGTTATGTTATTTAAAGTTCCAGAATTATCTAGTCTTAATACTCCTCCCGTGTAGAGTCCTCCATCAGACAAATCAAGGTTTGCAACTTGACCCGAGGTTGAATTCAACAAACTCAAAGTTCTGGTTGAGCTACCTGTTAAATCCAAGATTGTATCTCCGCCGCTTAAAGTAATATTTGTATCAGAAATAGTAATATCATTAAATGTCCATGAAGAAGTTATTGTTTCCGAATTAGTTCTTCTGGTTATACCGGAATTTGTATAGTCAATTGCTATATCCGCCTCTCCTCCGCCAGCACTAGTTACCACAAAATCATCTCCTAAAAAATCAATACTTACTGCCGAGGAAACAACAGTTGAATCATTTTCCTGAACAGTCGAAATTCCGGATCCGCCGGCTCCAGAATCGCTAGCGCACTCCCAACGAAGCAATGCCTCGTTCCATTTTAAAACTTCACCATCAGAACAACCCCTTATTAAAGACAGTTCATTGGTATTTATCAGCTCAAGTCCAGAAACTGAAGAGGTGGTTGTTGTGTCGCTAGAACCTGTATATAAACTGATTGAACCTCCGATTTCCAACCAAGAACTTCCATTATAAACAATTACCTTATTATTTACCGCATCCCAAGCAATAAAACCTTCTCCACTTTGAGGACTGGTTGGACTAAATGAAGTGTTGGGAAGTCTTAACCCCTGCAAAGAGCTGTCATCATGAGCAATTGCCGATAGATCCAAAAAATCGCCATCCAAAAAAGTAAGTACTGACGAAAGCTCTCCAGAACCAATACTATCATCTTTAATATCTGAGGCGGTAATTGCACCATCCTCTATTTTCTCCGAGTTTATAGCACCATCAGCAATATCCTCATTTTTAATCTCGCCATCTTTAATATGCCTTGATAAAATTGAATTATCCGACAAGTCCTCGGCTAAGAGTGTAAAATCTTTAATTTCTTTGGTGGTTATTGTACCGCTTCCAATAAGACTTGGAACCTCTTGTACTAATATTCCACTTATATCTTTTAGTCCTTCGCTGACCAAATTTTTAAATAAATTAAGAGTTAGAGGCATCTCCTCTTCCAATCCTGAAACAAGGTAAGTATTCTGATCGTAATTACGCTTTATAACAGTTCCTTGGTACTCAAAAACTTTACTGGACTCAAAAAAAGCCTGGGTTGTAAATTCGCTAGCCAAAACTTTATTATCAACTTCTTTCTTTGCTTTATCGCTAGTTACCCCTAAAATATCTTCCCCACTGAAAGCATCATTCCCCAACTCCTCAAGAGCAACCAATCGACCAAATACTCTTAAACTTTTTGACACATCTGTCGGATATGAAGAAAAATACCCTTGGGTAATTTTGCCTTCTTTCACTATTCCGGCAAGCAAAATACCTGAATTTATTAACCTTGCACTAAAAATTCCCGCAATTTTTCCGTCTATTACTTCCGCGTTCAAAAGTTCGATAGGAAGCAAAGTACCGTTAGAAGCTTTTATTAAGCTGATCAAACTTGCGGCTCTGGAAGCTGAAGTTTTTGTACCGTCTCTAAGTACCAACTCTGGTATAAAAAGACTGGAAGAAGTTGAATATAAATCTCCATTTGGAAATCTAAAAACCGCCTCATTTTGAAACTCGCCTGAAACTAATTTTCCTTTAACCAAAGGAAGCAAAACAAAAGAATTATCCTCTGTTTTGAACACTGAATAAAGTTTGTAGATAGCTTCTGCACCTGAAATTTCATTAAAATCTACAGCCAAAGAACTTTCTTTTAAAATTTTCTCAATTTGTCCTCGAACCTTTCTTTTTTCTGAAAAGTTTTTGTACTTTTCTTTAGAAAAGAAGAAAATAAGAAAAGAAAAACCAAAAATTATTAAAAAAAGAAAAAACTTTATTCTAGGATTTTTATAACCTATGTAAAAAAACTTCTGAGCTTGCATAAAAACCCACTAATCTCTTTAAACACCAGCAACGACAGGTTTATTAAAACTTCTTGCTTCTGATATACTTCCTTTGGCAAAAACAAAAAGCCAGATAAAAATAGAAATCAAAGAGTTGACAACCAAAATGACGGTTAGAATTAAAGGCAAATTTACTAATTCCTTTGATAAAATCTCCTCCGGAACCTTTAAGTAAATACTCCATGAAGGTGATGTTATTTTACTTGTAAAAATCAAAGAATTATCTTTAAGATTTTGTAATGAAGAAAAACTTGTAACTTCCTGAAAAATTTCTGAATCTTTCTTATTAGAAAAAACAACATTCCCTTTTTCGTCGACTCCATAAATTTCATATTCTTTTAAGCCGGATACCTGATAATAATTTTGAAATGACTCAAGCGAAAGGGATATAGCCAAAATTCCTATTATTTTATTGTTTTCAAATACAGGCTCTGTCTGAATAACGGTAGTATTGCCCAAAACCCCTTCAAAAACATCAGAAACAAGACCTTTATAAGAACTCAAAGTTTTTTGGAAATACTCTCTTTCTGAAAAATTTGCTCCCTGAATGATATTGTTTCTGGGATAAACTCCCAAAACAATACCCTGATCGTCAATAACAACTACTCGTCTTGCATCAGTTAGCCTCTCGTAAATTTCCTTAGCTTTTTGAATTGCACCTTCTTCACTTTTGGAGATAATCAAAGATTTGGTTTGAGGATTTCCTGCAAATGAAAGCAAAACTGAAGCGTTATTTTCCAAAAACTTATTTAAATTATTCCCCGAATTTTGCAAAGAAGCGGAAATCCTTTCTTCAATTTCAGATTTGCTTACCTCTCTAATATTTTGCAAGACCAAAAAACCAGTATTGACCGAAATAAAAATCCAAATAAAGATAACAACCAAAGAGTAAATGCTATTTTTTAAAATTTTTACTGAAGAATTAATCCACCAAACTAAAAATATTCCAAAAAACGAAATTATATAGCTTAAGTAGGCTATATCGTATTTCGCGTTAACACTTAGCTCTGTTGCAAAAACTAAAACCACAAAAACACTAATAAGAATGTATAAAGAGACCAACTTTAAACCTTTATAAACAGGAGAAAGAAGATAAACCAACGGCGCAGTAAAACCTCCAAACCAAATTAAGACAAACAGATTTCTGTTTTGTTGAATGAGGGCAACGAAATCTTGAATTGGAAACAGTTGCGGATGGATACTTAAAACAATACCACCCAAAATTGAAAGATAAAAATTAAAAAGTAAATAAGTCTTTAAAAAATTATTAAAACTATCAAAATATTTTCCTCTTATTAAGTGTCCCAAGGAAACCGCTGTAAAACCTGCAGCAAACACAAATCTTGCATATTCTCGGGCGAAAAAACTAAGCAAAGAAAAATAACCTAAAACAAATGCTATTAGGATATCAAATCCTAAATGATACTTTGCAAATTTTTCCGGCCTTAAGACCTCAAGAAGATTTAGAATACCGGCGCAAAAAATTCCAAGCGAAAGAAGAAAATGAACAAAATTAGTATCAATTCTTAAAACCTCCAGAATTTCAGGAAAAACATTTCCGTTTAATAATTCTAATAAATAGATAAATCCCAACCCCAAAAACGCAATTCCTTTTAAAATTCTATAAAAAACAATGTCATTTACATTTGGAATAATTTCAGAGTCGGTTTCTAAAGTCTCACTAACGGTTAAATCTTTTGGTATAGATTCCTCTTTTGTAATAATTTCAGGAGAAATCTTTTCTTCTTGTCCAAATAAAGTGCTTGGAGTGATAAAAGGTTCCAGTTCTTTATAAGGAATCTTAATTCTTCCCCTACCAATTCTTTTTCCGATTATCTTTCCCTCTTTTATGTATTGGTAAACTGTGTTTGTGGAAACACCTAGAAGTTTAGAAGCTTGTTTAACTGAATAATAATTTTTCATTTGGGCAGGCTTTTTTTAGATTTTACAAGTTTTTAACAGTTTCTTGAATTCAAATTTACAAATATTTACATAAAATATACTATATTAAAATAGGAAAAATGTCAAATGTAGATAATCAGTAAAAATAAAATTTAGGTTAAAAACTAATAAAATCAGACACAAGTTTTTTGTTGGGTAATCATTCCAGCTTACAAAATTAGGTCACAATAAAAGTTCATTCTAAAAATTCAAGACTCCGCAAAAACTAACCACCATCGGAAAAAATTAATTAAATTTAGAATAACCTGACAAAATTAAATATAAATAAATAAGATGAAATTTCCAGAAAAAAATATACTATTCAAAAAAGAATTTGGGTATACTATAGATAAACTATGAAAGATTTTGAAAACATAACATTAACAGTCGAGGTTGAGTATCGGTAAAGCATCGAGATATCTTTGTATATCTACTGATACCTTGAGATGTTGGAATAAAAATTGAAAACTACAATGATATCCATACCAAGCGGATATAAATACTTTAAGTAAAAGTAAGAGGATCTAGATAAGCTCTTTAGGACCAACTAAGAAAAAGTTGAAGAAGAAAAACCTAGAAAATCTAGGCAAGAATTTCAAATAAAAGAGAGGTGAATTAATTCCTGAACGAAGAGTTTCCACAAACTCATATTGCCAATTTGAGAAAAAGGAAAAAACAACGACAGCAAATACTAGATAGACTAGGAATAATAATCGAAATTTCCAAACTCGAGCCTATTAGATTCATAACTGAAGAAAAAACTTAGTAATTTTAGAGAATTACCTCAAGAACTTATATCCTTTGTCTAAAGTTAATAAAAATGTGGACCAACTGGAAACCGGACACAGGATTCGGTCATACGAAGACTTTGGATTTTTTTTACAGACAAAAATAAAAACACTAAATTTTCCTTGTCTGTTAAGGAAAAGACTAATATAATTCTTAAATAAATTTCAAAACTCAAAGATTTGGCTCTTAGTTATCAGAAAGCAAGTAAACTTTTAAAAGAATATGGAACAAATGAGATTAAAGAAAAAAATAGATTTACTTTAATAAAATCACTCATCCCTCAATTTAACAATTTCCTTGTCCTTCTTCTAATCGCTACCGCAGTAATTTCTTTTTTTATCGGTGGCAATTTTTATGGAATTTTATACTAATAATTTTTGTTCTCAACGCATTTTTGGTTTATATCAAGAATATCAAGCAGAAAAATCTTTAATGTCTCTAAAAAGGTTTACTGTTGTTAAAATTAGAGTCATCCTAGATGGTAAAGAAGAAGAAATCGACAGCAAATACATTGTTCCTGGAGATATTATCTATCTTGAAGAAGGATCAAAAATTGCTGCCGATGGAGAGGTTGTTGAATCTGCAAATCTTGAGGTTAACGAATCTATTCTTACAGGCGAATCCATACCTGTCACAAAGAGTAAAAATAAGAAGCAGGTTTTTGCCGGTACAATTGTAAGTAAAGGATGAGGGTATGTAAAAATTACCCAAACAGTCAGTAATACAAGATTTGGTCAAATCACCCAAACCCTGACAGTCATTAAAGAAGCAAAAACTCCTCTTCATTAAAAACTTGAAGTTTTAACTAAGCAACTGGGAGTAATTGGAATCATTGCCTCGCTATTTGTATTTTTCCTTGCCTTTATTAAATACAAAAACTTTATTGAAAGCTTTATTCTAGCAGTATCCCTAGCTGTTGCTGTTGTTACTGAAGGTTTACCGGCAGTAACCACGATTATTCTTTCTATAGGAGTTAAAAAGGAGTTAAAAAAATGGCTAGTAAAAAAACTATTGTCAGAAAACTAAATGCTATAGAAAAAAGGGGTCGCCAACTTTGATTACCACAAATAAAACTGGTACCCTAACGACCAACCAAGTGCGGGTAAAAAAATTTAGGTTGATGAAAAAGAATACGATATTACCTCGCCACCTCGTATAGACAACAATTCATTTAGGAAAAATTATCCTCATCTTCTATTGGTTTTTTAACTACAATTATCATTAGCCTTAGCCTCTTGATAAAGCATTCTTTACTAGCGTCTTTTTTCTACTTTGGTTTTTTATTCAACCACTTGTTTTAATTGACCTGTTTCTCTCACACTGCCGTCTCAAGCCAGGTTACAAAATTCTCTTTAAACCAATATTTTTAATTATTTTTTGTCATTCCCTTTTTAATACAGCCTTTTTTACTTAATCAGCAAATACTCCAACAAATTTTTAAGACCCAGCCTTTGGAAAGTAGAGAATTTTTCCTATTGATTGCACTTTCAAGCTCCATTTTACTGGGAATAAGAGAAGTAAAAAAATACTTCTTAAAAATTTAGACTGAGATAAACTTCAACATTCAACATAAAGGTTTGATGCTAAAAATCTAACTTCCAATAACAAAATTACCTGTTTGCCCTTGTACAAAATCATCACAATCACCACTCTAATAGCTAGATACTTCACTTCTAACTGTCCACTATTTACCGATATATCTCCAACTTAAAACCTTCCGTTATTATCATGATCTAATAAATTTCTAAATTTTTTACAAATTTTTAATTTACAAGTATTAAGATAAATATACTTTATTATCTAGAAAATAAAAATTGTCGAGTATTTTAAATAAATTCTTGACAAAAACGGCTAAATAATGAAAAATACCTCTAAAAATCTATGCAAAAGACAACCTCTTCAAAACAATCTAGTTTTTTTCTAAGCATTGGGCAAGCTTCAGAGTATCTTGGCGTATCAATTGATACCCTAAGGCGCTGGGAAAAAAAAGGCAAATTAAAAACGCTTAGGTCTCCGGGTGGCCACCGATATTTTAGGAAAGAAGATTTAGAAAAAGTTTTTGGAACAAGATACGAGAGAGAAGAAACTAAAAAACAAGATATTAGCGAAATATCTTCTATAAATTTAGAAAACCTAGAGATAGAAAAAAAAGAAAAAATTTCACCTCAAACAATAAAAACCCAAGAGACTAAAACTAAAGATTACTATTCCGATAAATTAAATGTGCCAAGATTCATAAAAGCTGACTTTCCCTCAAAATTTGAAAGACTTTTAAAAATTGAGAAGCCTGAGCCAATTTTAAGTACAGAAAATTTAACCCCAACTTCTTTTGTGGCAAACTCAAGCTCAATACTTCAACCGCCACAAATAAGTACTGAAACAATATATAAAGATTTAAGTAGCATTAAGTTAAGAGAGAAATCGTCAATAAAAAATATAGCAATTATAGCAATCACAGTAACTCTTATTTTTGGAGCAATTTTTCTTATCGTTCTCTCATTACAAAAACCTGAATTTATCTCTCCACTTCCCTAATTTTTTTCCAAAACTTAACAAGTGGACCCAGCCGGATTTGAACCGGCGACCTTTCGGATGCGAACCGAACGCTCTACCAGTCTGAGCTATGGGCCCTTAAAGTTTACTTTTTATTATATCAAAATAATTTCCTTCAAAATTAACGAAGAATAGATAAAGGAGGAATATAGGTGCCCTTTTTGATAATCTCAAAGTGAAGATGCGTACCGGTACATCTTCCCGTGCAGCCCATTTTTCCTATTGCATCCCCTCTTTTAACAGTCTGTCCTTGCTTAACATAAATTTGAGACAAGTGAGCATAAAGAGTTTTATAGCCATTTCCATGATCAATAACCACTCTGTTGCCGTATCCATAGTTATCCACCCAACCCGCAACAACTACGGTTCCGGAATCGGCGGCTAAAATATTTGGAGCTGACTTATTGGCTATATCTATACCCTTGTGATACCAGTAAAATCCTTGCGATATTGTTCCTGAAGTCGGCCAAACAAATGTACCAGAGGCAACAACAGTACCGGCATCCGGAGTAATCTGCCTAATTCTAGGAGCGGTGGGTAATGTGCTTGGCTTAACACCGTTAGGCACAATAATAATTTGCCCTATCGCAAGTTCAAATGTTTCATCGTTTACAAAAGTGTTGTAAGGAAAATCTACTATTGCCTGAGAAGAGGCGTCATACTTTTTGGCAATTGAATAAATGGTATCTCCCTTCTGAACTTTATGCGAAACTCCGTCAACAGGCAAAATTTCAAGAATCTGACCGGGTTTAAGCTTCGAGTTTTCATTTAAATTATTTTGCCAAAGTATTGTGGAAGTAGCCACACCAAATTTCTTGGCTATTGAACTTACAGTGTCTCCTTCCTGAACACTGTATTCAATAATTCTGTCCCTAAGTTTTTCTGAAACCTGAGTTGTAACCTCCGGATCCTCTGTAGAAGCTGAAACAATAGACGAAGGCGACGGAATTTCCCAAGGATTTACACTTTGATTAGGAAACTCTTGAGCAACAATGGGAGCAATCACAATTCCAAGGAAAGCTAAACCCGCCATTCCAGAGTGAACGAAACGTTTTGCGTATTTTCCCCTTTGCCTGTAAAGAAACTCAACAAACACTCCCTTGCCTTTCTCAAATTTTATAAAAGAGAGGTGAAGTTTATTTATTATGAAGTGAATAAGTATTAAAGAAAATTCCCTGATATCAGATAAAAATTTTGAAAGCTCAGAAAAAAAACTTAAAATCTTTAGAAAAAGTCTATATTCTTCTGCTTCTGGAATATCCAGCTCGCTTATTTTAGCGATTTTTCTTCTTCTTAAAACAAAACGACTAAGAAAAATAAACTTCGACAAAAAATTTTTAATTTTAGAAAGCATTTTAAAATCAGATTTTTAGGATTGTCTCAAAAGAAAATAGCATAAAGTGGTTATCTAGGTCAAATAAAGGACGTGTTAAGAAAAATTACTCATTTTTTTTAAATTTACTGTATTTTCAAATTATTAAGAAATTCCTCATTACTTTCAGTTTTTTTAAGCCTTTCCAAAAGTGTCTCCGTCCTTTCATCCTCGGTTATCATCTCTAGCATTCGCCTGAGTGTGTAAATCTTTGAAAGTTGTTCCTTGCCGTACAAAAGCTCCTCCTGCCTTGTTCCGCTTCTTGTTACATCAATTGCGGGAAATATCCTTTTTTCCGCCAGTCTTCTGACTAAATGTAGTTCCATATTGCCAGTTCCTTTAAATTCCTCATAAATTAGATCATCCATTCTGCTTCCAGTATCAATAAGACATGTACCGATGATTGTTAAAGAACCGTCATTTTCTATTTTTCTTGCCGCTCCAAAAAAGCGCTTTGCAGGATAAAGTGCGGCTGGATCAAAACCTCCAGTTAAAGTTCTACCTGAAGTCGGAAGTGATAAGTTGTAAGCTCTTGCCATTCTGGTTATTGAATCCAGTAAAACAACTACATCCCAACCTTTTTCAACCAACCTTTTAGCTCTTTCCAATGCCAGCTCTCCAACCGCGGTTTGCGCTTCAGGTGGTTCGTCAAAATTGCTTGCGGCAACCTCTCCCTTGCCGTCAGTTGCTTCTTTCATATGACGAAATATGTCGGTTACCTCTTCAGGCCGTTCTCCAATTAAAACCGCCATAAGATGCACATTTCTTCCCCGCTTATTTTTTGCCTTAATATAATTCTTAGCTATACCATTTATAATATCCTTAATTAGCCAAGTTTTTCCTGACTTAGGAGGCGAAACAATTAGCCCTCTTTGTCCAAAGCCAATTGGAGCGATTAGATCAATAACTCTGGTTGTTAAAGGTTCTTTTCCTGTTGACAAAACAATAATTTCATCCGGGTAAACCGCAACCAAATCATCAAAATATTGTCTTGTGGCAGGAAGTTCATCTACCGGTACATCATTTACCTTTTCCACTTTCAGAAGGCCCCAATATCTCTCGTTTTCCTTGGGAAGTCTTGCCTGTCCAGCAACTAAATCTCCAACTCTTAGGTTAAATCTTCTAATCTGAGATGCCGAAATGTAAATATCAACTTCTGAGGCGTGGAATGTAGGTCTCAAAAGTCCTGAACCTTCTTGAGCTATATCAAGCACTCCCTGAACATACTTTGTCGGAATACCCGAATCAGGCAAAATCCTATCGTCAACAACCAATGACTTTTCCTGTACTTTTACCTCTTTATCCTCAGAGCTTACTTTTTCCTGTAAGTTATCTAAGTCTGAAGAACTTTTTCTAAACCTTTTTTCCTGCATAGCAATTTAAAAAGCGGGTATAAATTTTACCTTTTTCAAGATATAAATCTTAATTTTTTGACATAAAACTTCGGAAGTTATAAATTCCGAGGAAACAACTAAAAACTTATTTGCAAACTATAAACATTTTAATTCTATAATTATAAAAACACATTTGTCAATAAATAAATTAAGAATAAAGCGATTTCTACTTTTAGATGGCAACAGGCTGGGCAATCACCAAAAGCCGTCTTAGTGTTGTACCGGGAGGATCGCATGTCATTAAAACCAACTCTTCACTTTGCTTATCAAATTTTAACCATGATGTGTCACTCACAGGAACAATAACCTTTTCTAAAACCTCATATTCGTAACGAGCGTTTGCAAAAAAGATTATTATTCTATCTCCTTTTTCAAGTTTTCTAAGCAAATAAAAAATCGCGTTGTAGCGTGCAAAGTTTAGAGGAGAGTCTGTTGAGTGAGAAAATAAAAATATTCTTCCACCTTGACCGGGAAAATAACTTCCTTTTGCGTGGGCTACTCCTTTTTTTAGAGCTTCAAGATATTCACTTTTGCTCAAAGGATCGATGTTTGGCAATATTTTAGAGGTAGCGCCAATTTTTGGAATAACTATGGAAAAATAAGAATCAACTCCCCAATTTTTAGCTTCTTCTTGAACCTTGCCTATTTCCTGAGCTTTACTCACCTTGGTTACCGTCTCTTCATCAACAAGAAACTGGTTATCTTTTAACCTTAAATCGTAAGAAATTTCTTTTATAATCAGGGGTCCAAAAGTAAAGGTAAAGATAAGAAAAACCAGCGCAATGACCCCTAATCCAACCCCTCGCAAAAAATGGTAAAGGGCGCGAAGGAATGGAGGAAGTCTAAGAATAATTTCTCCGTGAGTTTCTCTCTTTTTAGAGTGATAAATAGTACCTTCCGGCCTCATTTAAATTAAATTTTAAAAGTTCTGTGGTAGTTTAAAATTTTAAAAATTTATACTAGTCTGAAGCGTTTGTATAAATAATAACCAACTGGTACAAGACCTATGAGAAATATCACTACCTGACCTGTTTGCGGTAAGACCTTGGCAGCACCTAAAACCTGAGGTACTACATTTCCGCAAACTTGATCTCCGCACTCGCCTATACTGCAAACTTTGAAGTAAATATTTCCCTTAGGCAATAAGTTAATAACAGCTTCATTTGTCTCATGACCGACAACTTCTGTATACCATTTTAAGTCATTTGGATCAAGACCATAATATATCCCGTATCTTTGAGAATGGCCATCGGTTACCTTCCATGTAATCCTCACACTGTCTGCATCAATTCTCTTAATATCAGCTGCTGAATAAAGTGGAGCAACTGTCACAGCCGGAGCAGTGCATACCGGCGGAGAAGCTGGTGTTGTTGGTCTTTCGCAGCTGAAATTTATGTTTTTTACCAGATATCTGTCATCCAAAAGATTCCATCCTGAACCGCTTGCCTCAAGCAACCAACCTTGACTAATGAAATAATCTATTTGTTCTTGCGTTAATCCTGCAATATCAACATCCCACCAATTTGTCTGCCAACCATTAAAACCTTGTACAGGACAGAAACACTGTAAAAAGTTGCCATTTGAAAGAGAGTAAACATCATCTTTGCCTTCCAAATTTCCAATACCAGGAATTCCATGAATCCCAAAATCGTAATGCGCCCTATCTCCCCTTTCCTGAAAAATTTTATCTCTACAAGATGGAAAACTGGGAGGATTAACATCGGCAATTGCGGCCTTAGTTGATGAAATAAAAACCAGGATTAAAAACAAAAATGTTAATAGAAATTTCCTACCTTCCTTCCAAAAATTTACTTTATTCATCCTTTAAAAGGCAGAAAAATAAGGAAAAGTTTTTGATTAAAAACAATTAGGGTATTATAAATAAAAGCTATAGGAATTGTCAAGATGTTTATTACTGAAAGCATTGATAACCCTTGGATAAAAGGCTTGTGGAAACCTAACATTACTGCTAGACAACCAATTAAAGGGTTTGTGGGCTATAGACAGTAAAGGTTTAAGTTTTTTGTTTTTCTTCCAATTTTATTAAAATACTTTCCTAATATGATAGAAAGATTTTTAGGGAAACCTTTAGTTTCTGAAAATCCACCCACCCCTAATGATTACTGATTCTAAATTGGACATAGACTTTATGGAAATGAAAGATATATAAACCCGGATCCCTTAGAAATTGCGGCACTAGCCCTTGTAAATAAATTCGGTATTCCTTCTTCACCTTATTCAGCCTTAGAAAAACCAAGAACAGAGGAAAGTAAAAAAAGAGATCGGTTAGTTTCTAAGTATCTCACAAATAAACTCGGAGTTTTTATTGAGGGTGAAACTAAAGGAGGAAAAAAATTAAAGTTTTTTCCTCAGACTTTAGAGACATTTACCCTAGGGGCTTGCCTAAAGAATTAAAAGAAATTCTTAATCCAAGAACTTTAGGTTATGGAATAAGAGCATAAGCACCTTGAAGAAATAAGGAGAAAAATATAATGATGTCAAGGATAGATTAAGAACAGAACAACCAATTCATTATTTTAGGCTGCCGGGCAGAGTTGATTTGTTCCTGCGTGGATACTCTCATAATAGGCATTGGCAAGAAATCCATGGACCGTTTTTAAAAGAGGCAAACAAATTTGCTCAAATTATTTGTATTGAAAAAATTCCTGATTTAGCTTTTAAGAAAAGCCTGAACTATTTTTGGGAAAATCCTGATGCTCAAAATGAAGCTTATAGTGTTTTGATGCATCAGGCGGTCGAGGTAGGTTTTAGTGGTTTATTCACCAAGATAGATGCTGGCAGAATAATTTTTTTTGCTGATTCCTCCGATTTTGAATCCGATGAATTTAAGCCACTTTACAGTCCTAAATACTTGAAAATTTACACGGAATACTTAAAAAAACACTACCCAAGTTTGAATAAAAGTGAAGAATTTCTCAGCAAACTAAAATGGATTTTAATCAGTCTATCAACCACTTTACTAAGGTTACAAATGGAATAAGTCTTCTTTACTTTAAAGGAAAATTATATGTTTTATTTCCTTATGTTACTTATGAAGGGAAAAATTTCTTGAACCAACCTTTTTTGAATTTGGCAGAAATGTGTTCTCCGACGCTTTGGATTCTATTAAACTTCATTTAATCGCAAAATTAATAACTGATGGTTTTCTTGAGAAAGGACCAATTATTGATTATAAAGGACTCGCTCATCTATCTAGCAAGACTTTTTTCTTAAAAAATCCACAATACGCTATGGAAGTTGTTTTGAGATCGGTAAATTTCTTAACAGAAAAAAGATTTAAAAAAGTATCTGAAAATTATGAAATTTTTGAAAAGCCAAATAAAGAGAAAATTTTAAGATAAATTGCGAGGTTGGTTTTTAAAAAACCCAAAAAAGTTTCGGAAAAATCAGCCAGCTTGGTATCTGATCAAAGACTTCAAGATTATCCAATTGACTTTTTGCAAATTTATAACATTCTCTGATACACAAGTTTGAATTCGAAAAGAAAAATAAACATTTCTCCTAACAAAAGCTTTTTTTAAATTAACTCAATATGACCAACTTCGGAACTTGAGTAATTGTTGAGTAATTGACACCTTTCCACCTCCTTTGATCCAATTATCTAGATAATTGGATCAAGATCAAAAATTAAACTAGTTGAATGATTAATTGTTAATGATCAATGATTGATGATTGATGGTTGATTGTTAATGGTGTTGATGATTAATGGTTAAGAAATAAAATTCTAGATTCTACTTTCTAAATTCTAAATTTTTTATTCTTAATTCTTGATTTAAAATTTTTTTTCTACCCAATATATCCCCTTGACAAAGTAGGATAAAAATTTCTACTCTATTTAGATTAGAAGGTCTTTTTAAAGCCTGCCCTAACCAGCACAAATTTTAAGTGCTGGTTTTTTTAGGAAAAATTTTTTTAAACAGAAATAAAAAGCCGCGTTTCTAATACTCTCAAGGAACGGGTAGAGCGCCTGCCCTACACTCCACCCGTCCGTTGAAAATATTAGATTCAACGCGGCTTTTAGTTTAGGTAAAAATAGTTTAACACTACTTGTCAAGTATGTCAAATCCTATAACGTTTTAAGTGTTAGAAAATGGATATACCTATAGTTTTAATGTGTTAAAAAATGAACCTAGTTTTTGGTAAAAATTTGGGTAAAAAATTAATTGTGGATAACTAGTAGATAAGTGGTATTAACGTAAAAATTTACGAGTTGCCTCTTGAAGGTATTTAACTTCATTACTAGTAATAATAAACTTATATCCTAAAAGTTTGGCTTCTTTTATCCTCTTTACTTGGGCAATAACACTCCTAACATCGCCAAGTAAACCTACCTCTCCTATTGCAATGCTTCGTTTAGGAAGGGGTTTATCAAAATAGGCAGAAACAGTTGACAAACAAACAGCCAAATCAACCGAAGGGTCGTTTCTTAAATTAATCCCGCCTGAGACATTCAAAAAACAATCAAACTCATTCAAAGGAATTCCTAAACGTCTTTGGATAACAGCCAAAAGAAGCTCAAAACGACTAATATCAAAACCTTGCGCAATCCTTTTTGGATAAACCATTTTAGTGGGTACTACCAAGCTTTGTATCTCTACAAGCAAAACTCTTGTTCCCTGAAGAATCGCGGTAATACAATTTCCAGGACTTTCTTTCTCCACATTTAAGAAAAGTTTCTCAGGATCATCTACAGATAACAATCCCCTTTCTCCCATTTCAAATATTCCAACTTCATCGGTAGGACCAAATCGGTTTTTAACCGCCCTCAATATCCTTAAGGTTGAGCTTTTATCGCCTTCAAACCAAAGAACAGTGTCAACGATATGCATTAAAACACTAGGACCTGCAACTGTTCCTTCCTTAGTTACATGGCCTATTATAAAAATAGGGACATTGTTTTTTTTAGCAAATCTTACGAGTTTAAAGGCACACTCTCTTACCTGACTTACCGCTCCTGCCATCCCGGGAACATCGCTTGTAAAAAGTGTTTGAATTGAATCTATTACTAAAAGTTTTTGCTTGGTTTCTAATTTTTTTTGGAGCAAATTTTCAGAAGAGACAGAAAGAATACTGTCAACATCTGTTTCTTCCAAAAATTTTAGGGTTTTATTTTTTATTTCTAATCTTTTGGCTCTGAGAGCAACTTGAAAACTGGACTCCTCACCTGAAATGTAAAGTGTATTCTTTAAGTTGTTCGCAACCTGCAAAAGAAGGGTTGATTTTCCAATACCAGGTTCTCCTGCTATCAAAACTACCTGTCCGTCAACAAGCCCGCCGCCAAGTACTCTATCTAACTCCTGAATTTTTGTAGAAATTCTTGAAGAAACTTTTGGAGAAATTGAAACAAGCGACACCGGCTTTGAAGTTTTACCTCTTTCAACTTTAGAAACAGTTTTGGCTTCAGTAACTTCAAACAAACTTCCCCAGCTTCCGCAATTTGGACATCTTCCTGCCCAACCTATTTGAGAATAACTGCACTGCTGACAAGCATACTTATTTCTAGCTCCCATTTAATTAAGTATAAAAATCCTGTTTAAAAGGCCTAAATTTATTTTATTTATATCCAATAGGTTTCTCTGTAAGGACAAGGCCAAGTGACAATCTTTTCTTTTCTTTATCTATCTCCTCCACATAGACATTTACATCATCGCCAACCTTATACTTTTTTCCGGGAGGGATTTTTGTAATATGAACCAAGCCTTCCACTCCAGGCTCGATTGAAACAAACAATCCAAAATCAGAAATTTTAGCTACTTTTCCTTTAATTCTTTTATCTTTCTCATACATTTTTTCAATATCCGACCAGGGGTCCTTTTGCGCCTGCTTTATAGAAAATGCCAATTTTTCATTCTTTTTCCCAATTACCTTAACCTTTACCTTTTGTCGTTGCTGAACAATTTCTGTTGGTTTTTCGACCCTTTCCCAGGAAAGTTCAGATATATGAACAAGTCCTTCAATAGGAACTTTTTCTTTATTCTTTCCCTTTCCAAAGGGTACTTTAATCTCTACAAAACAACCAAAATCATAAATCCCTAAAACTTTGCCATCAAAAGCCTCCCCTATCTTAATCTCCTTAATTACCCTTCTAACTTTTTCTAACTCCTCCTTTTCTGAAACCTCCTTTTCAGAAAGAATGACCTTTTTTATGCTTCTATCAAAATCTATTACAACAGCTTCAAAACTTTTTCCTATAAGAGAACTTGGGTTTTTTTGAAATTCTTGTCCGAACTTTTTTCCTAGTTGAGAAACAGGAATAAAACCCTGCATTTGATCTATGTTTACAATTACACCTGCTGGATTTACAGATTTGACACTAACTAAAAGAGGAATACCTTTCTCGTAAGATTCGATAACTTTTCTCCAAATCTCTTCCTCAACAAATTTTCTTAAAGAAACAACTGTATAACCTTCTCTTGTTTCTGGAATTAGAACTGTTGCTTCAACCTCATCTCCCACTTCTAAAGTTTTAATAAGAGATTCAGCCTCCTTATAAGCCTTTTCAGCAACTAAACCTTCAAGTTTGCCGCCAATATCCAAAATCAATCTTCCCGACTCTTTCCTCAAAACAACTCCCTTAACCTTGTCACCAGGAAAAAGCGATATATATCCCTTACCATATTTGGACAAAATTTCCTCCATGTTTAAGGGTGATTTTTCTAAAGAGTACTTTTTATCTTCATTTTTATTTTTTGAGGTTTTGGAAGTCACTTAATCATAACCACCTTTCTTTTTTTAAAAAATACAGACAATTATAAAACACCAGATTTAAACAAACAAGAATTAAAAGAGGCTTTTAAAAAATTTAGAAATATTGTATTCAATGCTCCGGCCTTGACCTATTTTCGCGTCAGGTTGCCCTGACACTATCGTCAGCGCTGGAGTGTTTTACGACCTTGTTCGGAATGGAAAAGGGTAGGACCACTCCGCTAAAAAGACCGGAGCGCTAAATACAATATAATCAAATTAAGATATCCCCCACTTCATGGAAGGAAAGCTAAAGCCATCACAATTTATGTGAAAAGTCTGATTTCGACCTATTAGTACCAGTAAGCTTAACCTCTTACGAGGCTTCCACCTCTGGCCTATCAACCTGGTGTTCTGCCAGGGGTCTAAAAGTCTTGCGCAAAGCGCAAGACAACGAGTCCTAATCTTGGGGTGGGCTTCCCACTTAGATGCCTTCAGCGGTTATCCCGTAGGAATATAGCTACCCGGCGTTGCCGCTGACGCGACAACCGGCACACCAGAGATTCCCCCCTCCTGGTCCTCTCGTACTGAGGAGAGATCCCCTCAAAACTCGAACGCTTCCACCGGATAGAGTCCGAACTGTCTCACGACGTTCTGAACCCAGCTCACGTAGCACTTTAACGGGCGAACAGACCGACCCTTGGGACCTTCTCCAGCCCCAGGATGTGCTGAGCCGACATCGAGGTAGCGAACCGCGCCGTCGATGTGGACTCTCGGGCGCGACTACTCTGTTATCCCCGGGGTAGCTTTTATCCGTTAAGCCCCGTCCGCACCCATTGCGATCCGGGGGATCACTAAGACCTGCTTTCGCACTAGTTCGAGCCGTCGCTCTCACTATCAAGCCGGCTTATGCCTTTGCACTTTAAAAACGGTGTCCATCCGTTTCAAGCCGACCTTTGTGCCCCTGCGTTACTCTTTGGCAGGGTACCGCCCCAGTAAAACTGCCTACCTAGCACTGTCTCTCAACCCGTTTGCAGGGTTGTTGGATAAGCTTTGTTACGCCTTAAAGGGAGGTGTTTCACTTGCGCCTTGCGGCTCCCTCCTACTCTAAACAATTAAGACGTACAAAACAATGCCAAGCTGCAGTAAAGCTCCACGGGGTCTTTTTGTCCTGGTGGAAGTAGGCCGCGTCTTCACAGCCATCGCAATTTCGCCGAGTGAAGGCTCGAGACAGTTGCTAACTCGTGACGCCTTTCGTGCGGGTCGGAACTTACCCGACAAGGAACTTCGCTACCGTAGAACAGTTATAGTTACTGCTGCCGTTTACCGGAGCTTAAGTTCGGAGCTCCCGCACCAGAGGCACAGGAACTCCTCCCCTTAACTTACCGGCACTGGGCAGGCGTCAGCCCGTATACCTTGGCTTTCGCCTTCGCACGGACCTGTGTTTTTGGTAAACAGTCGGTTAGCAATCTTTCGCTGCGCCCTGCACCAAAGCTTGCGCATGGTACAGGGAGGACATCTTGCGAACTTACGTCCAGCTAATTTGCCGAGTTCCTTGAGCCTCCTTCTCTCGCTCGCCTTAGAGTACTCCTCCAGCCCACCTGTGTCGGTTTGCGGTACGGCTTGTCTTAGTTCTAACTGCGAACTTTTTCTAGCAAGCTAAATACTTCAGAATCCCCCAAGAAAACTTGGAGTCTGCATCACTGCTTGATTAATCGTTTCAGCGGATTTTCCAACTGACACTATCTTGCAGCTTACACTTCCAATTCACAAGGAAGCTCTGAGTATCTAGCTTGGTCAGTCCCCAGCTTTGTCCTTAAAGGATTGTCGAACTAAGACAAATACAGGATTTTTAACCTGTTATCCATCCCCTACACCCTTTAGGTCTCAGGTTAGGCACCGATTAACCCGTCGAGGACGAACCTCGCGACGGAAACCTTGGGCATTCGGCGGCCCTGATTCTCACAGGGCTAGTGCGCTACTCATGCCGGCATTCTCACTTCCATACACTCCACCATACTTTACAGTATAGCTTCACAGCGTATGGAACGCTCCCCTACTGCACTCGCCCTCTGGACGAACAAATCCTAAATTCTAAACTCTAAATTCTAAATAAATTACAAATAAAAATTTCCAATCTTCAAAATAAATTTTATTCTTTCTTGAATTTGAGAAATTGTAATTTAAGTATTGTTTAGAGTATTTAGAAATTTGTATTTAGGATTTGCTTGTCCAAAGGGCAAGAACCTCTGGCTTCGGCACTTGGCTTAATCCTCGGTACATCTTAGGCGCTTGCATCCAACCTAAAGGTGTATCGACCAGTGAGCTGTTACGCTTTCTTTAAAGGATGGCTGCTTCTAAGCCAACCTCCTGGCTGTCTAAGGATGCAAACTTCCTTTAAAACTTAGCCAAGATTTAGAGGCCTTAGCCGAGAGTCTGGGTTGTTTCCCTCTCGTCTCATCAGCTTAGCCCGATGAGGCTGTCTACTCCGGTAGATGCCAGTGGTATTCTGAGTTTGGTTAAGTAGAATCGCTTGCGCTCTCCTACTTATCCAGTATCTTTACCCCCACAGCATCATAACGGAGCACGGTCCCTATAGACCTTTCGGGGAGAACCAGCTATCTCCAGGTTCGGTTGGCATTTTACCACTATCCACAGATCATCCCATCTCATTGCAACGAGAACGGGTTCGGGCCTCCCCACGCATTTCTGCGGAGTTCACCCTGTCCATGGATAGATCACCTGGTTTCGGGTCTACCGCTTGGTACTTAAGACGCGCTATTCGCACTCGGTTTCCCTACGCCTCCCCAAAAAAGCTTGGTTAGGCTCGCACCAAACGGTAACTCGCCGGCTCATTCTTCAATAGGCACGCTATCACTCGCCCTCTGAGCGAGAAGATCCTAATTTCTAAATTCCAAATCCTAAACATTTAAAAATTTAAGAAATTGAAAAACTGTAATTTGTTTAGAATTTAGATAGCAAGTGCTTAGAATCTCCTTGTCCAGAGGACAAGCTCTAGCGGTTTGTCCGCAGACAGTTTCAGGTTCTATTTCACTGGGTGTCCCACCCTTCTTTTCACCTTTCCCTCACGGTACTAGTTCACTATCGGTCGCAAGTTGTATTTAGCCTTGGAGGATGGTTCCCCCAGATTCCCACAGTGTATTTGCACCGTGGTACTCAGGAAACCACTAAGGGTTGACTTGGTTTTGCATACGAGACTCTCACTCTCTATGGTCCACCATTCCATGTGGTTCTGCTACCTTGTCAACTCCTTGTGTTGTGGTCCTACAACCCCCTGAAGTGAGAGCTTTCGCTCTACTTCAGGGTTTGGGCTCTTCCGCTTTCGCTCGCCGCTACTTACGGAATCTCTTGCCCACAATTCCTTCAGCATAAGCTGATGCAGTTGGGCTATTGATTTCTTTTCCTCACCTTACTGAGATGTTTCAGTTCGGGTGGTTTCCTCTGCACACCTTAATAGGTACTTTTTTAAAAAGCACCACTTGGGGTGTGAGTATACTGCAATAAAGCAGTATGGGTTTCCCCATTCGGACACCGCCGGATCATAGCTTCGTAGCAGCTCTCCGGCGACTTTCGCGGCTATGTGCGTCCTTCTTCGGCAACTTGCGCCAAGGCATCCACTGCCTGCGTTAGTATCAGACATTGGCCTTACTTTCCTCCCATGAAGTGGGTTTTACTCTAAAAATTAGAGTAAATTCTTACTTCATGAGAAATTTTTTTAATTGTCAAGGTGCAAGTTTAAATTAGAAACTGGTAGCTGGCAGCTCGCAAGGAATAGCCACTTGCCAGCTGCCAGATATCAAATTCTAATTTTTAATCTTTCAAGGGTGGACCCGGAGGGAGTCGAACCCTCTGCCTCTACATTGCAAATGTAGCGTTCAAACCACCTAAACTTCGGGCCCCCCTTTAAAAAATAATAAAACCGGCTCTTAAGGCCGGTTTACTTAAAGTACGCAATCCGATTACTTTACTTAAAACTCTACAAAAATTTTTAAATTTGTTCCTTTTTTTTCCATCAAGTAAACCCGCCTTAAGTGCAGAAAAAATTATACGATAAATAAAAAAGTTAGTCAACACCAAAATAATAAAACAGAATCAAGAAGCAAGAATAAAGAATTTAGAAGCTAGAAAGTAGAATCTAGAAGCTAGAATACTTTAAATTCAAAAATCAAATTCAAAAATCAAGAATCAAAATGCGTAATGAAAGAGAAAAATGTAAAATATTTTTCTAAATTTGAATTTTTAATTTTTATATTGTTTAGGATTTAGGATTTTTAATTTTTAACCATTAATAATTAACCATTGATTATTATTCATTGTTGTTTCCTTCTGAAGTGGTTACAAAACAAAGTTTCCCGGCAAATCTAATTCTTTATTTCTGTGGGTGGTGATGGAGTCGAACCATCCACCTCTTACTTATCAGGTAAGCGTTCTACCGATGAACTAACCACCCTTAACAATTTATTAATTTATCACAAATTCCAAATAAAAACAATTTATTAAAGCTTCTGAACTCTACTAATTAAGTGTGCACATTGAACAAATTATTTAAACAAATTAAAATTTTTAAACCTATAAAAAACAATTTTAACTATAAAAGTTGACACATCTGTTATAATTATCTTTGATATGTCAATACTAACTGAAAGAAACATAAATCATGATATCCTTGCCCATCTAACTCAGAGGACCAGAGAAGTACGAGAATTTGATTCCGACTGGTTTTCTCCCACACCCCCACTAAATTCGGAACAACCAACTACTTCTACGCCTATACCCACAGAACCAAGACCTTCAGCTACTCCTTCGCCAGAGCCGACAGAATGGCCTCCGGCACCAGGTTCTAAATTTACACCTATACCTGCTACAGAAACACCAGCAGTAACCGAAACGCCCACTCAAGTACTTAACTGCATAGTAACCGACTTAAAAGGTATTTTAAATCATGATGGAAGCCATTTTATTAGAGGCCTAGAAATTACTGGATATGTAGAAAACATATCTGACAACCCTGAATGTCCCCAAAATGTAAAAATTTGGGTTTACGGCTCAAATCAATACCCTGAAACTCCTGGATGGCTTGAATCTCAAAAATACCTCACAACAATACTTAATTTAAATGTACCCCCACACGAAATAAGAGAGATTAGACTAATTTTAGAAAGAACTCCATATGAATGGTGTCAAGTGGATTTTGTAAGAGGAGAGGTAGAGCCTCTTGAACCTCCCGAACCCCCATACCTCTCTGGAAACAAAATGATAGATTACTTATTTGTTAACTGCGGTTTAGAAGAATTCCAAGAAACACCTGCGCCTGAAATTACTCTCACACCAACAGGAACTCCCATTCCCTTACCTCCAACAGGAAATCCACCTGATGAAAATATGGATGTTTATAGGCTACTTGGAGACGCGTCTCTTTACTTTGGAATTGGCATGGGAGCTTATGTTGCTCTCAAAGGCCTCCTCTACAGAAAAAGGGTAAAAAACTAAGGAAAAAATAAAACTAGTCCATGAAACCAAAAAACCTTAGTCTGAACTTTGATCAAAAAATTAAAAGTAAATTTAAACTTTTTAAAGGAATTAGACCTCAGAAAGAGGATGAAAAAATATATCAGAAAATCTATGATGCCCTTTTTGATGAGATTATAAAATTCCTTTATGAAAATCTTAATCAAGAGCAAAAAAACAAACTTATTGAAAAACTTGAATCTGCAAACGAAAACCTAAGAGTAAAAATACTTCTTGGATATCTCAAAAAAACAGGCACAAATTTAGCAAAATTGTCGGAAAGACTGGATAATCTTTTAAATTCTATCTCGCTAGAAAATTAATTTTTAAACATAAAAAATGAGCATAGAAATTGAAAATCAGGAAACCTCACTTGAAATAAGAGAAGGTGTTATAGACAAAGTTCGTTTAAATGAGAGTGGACGAGAATTTGTTAAAGCTTTTTGCGATCAAAACTACGATAGTTTCAGAAGTTTAGGACTTGGAGAAATAAGGTCTAGACTAAAAGAAATATTTTCAAGTGAAACTTGGAACTTTCCTCCTTGTAAAAATTTAATATTAAATTCCTCTTTCTTAACAATTAGAAGAAGGCAAGCATTAGAAAATTTAGAAAGACTCACACAAAAAAGTTCGCCTTGGCTAGAAACTCTAAACAATATTCATGAATCGTTTTTTTCAACAAGATCTAAAGTGTTTTTTGAAAATTTTGCTTTAATTTGGCTGCTTGGACTAAGAGAAAAAGTAAAAGCAACTGTTAATCAAAGAGGTGTTTTAGATGAGGAAAAAGTATCTCAAATTTTCAACGCTTTAGCAAATAAAGTCAATGAAGGAATAAAAGACATTAACCAAACTGAATTACCCAAAAAGGGAAAGTTAAATTTCATTCTTGAAAGGGCGCTTGGAGAAGGTGGGATTGATGAATTTGTTAATGAAGAATTGCAAAAATCACAACAAGAGGAGCAAGCCAAAGCTTCTGAAGTAAATCCCCAGCCGCCAACTTTGCAAACAGACCACGAAAAATCTACTAAAGAAGCGGATACAACTCAACCACAGCCAACAGAAACTCAAGAGGAAAAAAAGCAAGAAAGAAAAAATTTTTTAAATAAAATTAGGGCTTTCTTTGAAAAACCTGAAAATAGAAAACAAGTTGTAGCAGCTGCTATTCCTTTAGCCTCGGTTGCACTGGGACTTTATTTAAGGTTTGGAAATATAAGAAATGAATCTCAACCCCAAGAAATTTCTCCTATTCATACCAGTCAACCTCATGTTTATAATTTGACACCAAAAGCTGGAGTGCCAACTGTTGTTTACTCATCTACTCCAGGTCCTACCGCGGTTTATTCTCCTACTGCGTCTTCTACTCCTATTTTTATTCCCCAAGAAAAAATTCCAAGATTTCCTAATGAAGAAAAACTTGAGATAACACCTGGAATACCTGTCATTATCGTTTCAGCTGAATTAGATTTATCATTTGTTCCTCAAGATCTTAAAGAAAAATCCTCTCTAAAACCTACAGGCTATTATCAGGCAGTAAAAGAAATGAAATTCTTTGATAAAAATACAGGTCTTCCGATTGCAATGATTCTAAAGGATAAAAAAGACAATACCTGGGTATTAATAGATTCAGGCTATAATGGAAATAAACCTTTAGGCGCCGAAGAAGAAAGAAAGAAAATCGAAGGAGGGGTAAATTCTTTACTTAAAAGCGAAGAAGAGATTAATGAAAATTTAAAAAAACTTCAAGGCAAAATCCTTGATTTTAAACACGGCAATAATGAAGGAAAATTAAAAATAGTTTTAGCGGTGAGAGTTCCTCACGAATTAGTTGAAGAATTCGGCCAAAATACCGAAAGCGCTTTAGAAGTATTAAAAAGATTAACCGGAGGACAAAATTCTCCTCTTAATAAAGGTGGGGGGGAAATCATCTATGTTTTTTGCGGACAGGGTGATAAGGATAAAAATCCTTGGTGGAGTTGGACTAGGTATGTCTTTGTTTTTGAAAAAGTAAATAATCCTCAATTCACCCATGATAAATCTTTAAATCAGATTTATCCTTAAAAGCTGAATCTTCATTTGCAAAATTTTTGCGGAGAAGTAGGTCCCGTTTTGTTCTCTAGTTTACTTCTAGACGGCCAAACCAAGCTAAAAAATTAAGCTTGTCAAACACTTAAAAAAGTGTTTGAGGCGACCTGAAAAGCCGGGGGTAAAACACTCCTTAGAAAGGAGGTGATCCATCCGCTCCTTCCAGAACGGATACCTTGTTACGACTTAATCCTCATCGCTGGGTTCACCTTCCCTCAAGGACACTTGAGGTTCGGGTGCCCCCAACTTTGCTGACTTGACGGATTGTGCTCAGATGAAGGTTTTGGCACGACCCCGCTCTCTTTAGTCTAGAAACTAAAGAGATCCATCTTTAGAGATGGACCCGGCAAGCGGCTTTCCCGCACCGGGCGAGCCGTAATGCTTATTCATATTTTCTTTCAATTTTGTTGCTTCAAACACAAAAGATGGCAACTTACCATCTCTGGCAGACTTTTTCTGATATACACAGAACCCACTCCAAAAAAATCACGCACTTTAAGAAGAAGGTGTTTGTTCACCTCTGCTTGGAGTTATAAAGAATCGCAAATCAATACTATTATCTTTCCCCAAGCAAACCAAGAAACAACCTTCTCCTTCAGTTAGGCCTACTATGTAAGAAGCGCTAAGCATTACGTATTTCCCTTCAGCAATTTTAGTATAGGAAGAAATTCCTATACCTTCAATTGCCTAATATGGAAATGCTGACTTCCTAAAAGGCAATAACCTTCCAACCTTTTAGGATCTCCCTGAGTCATTATACCCTCTATTCTCGGCATGAATGAAAGGCCTTTTTAAAACGACTTCCTTCTGACCGCCCAGCAGAAGTCGCCGCAGCCTATCTGAACATCATCCCTGCCGTTTGCCTCAAGCCCTCCACTCTTGCAGATTGCTCTACAAGAGCTGCTAATTTTTTGGCTACGCAATGCAAACTTCTAAGTTTGCAAAGGGTAGGATTCCCAATTAAAATTGGTTGACCTACTAGAGGGTATAACTGTCAGGCGCGCGCTTTTGTCTAAAACAAATATAGCATGGGCGGTGTGTACAAGACCCGAGAACGTATTCACCGGAGCTTGGCTGATCTCCGATTACTACCAATTCCGCGTTCATGAGGGCGGGTTTCAGCCCCCAATCCCCACTGAGAAGCCGTTTGATGGGATTAGCTCCGCGTTACCGCTTGGCAACCCATTGTCGGCTCCATTGTAGCATGCGTGTCGCCCCGGACATAAGGGCCATGCTGACTTGACGTCATCCCAACTTCCTCCGAGTCAAGCTCGGAAGTCCCGTATGAACAATCCAACATACGGCAGGGGTTGCGCTCGTTACCCCACTGAAGGGAACATCCCACGACACGAGCTGACGACAGCCATGCAACACCTGTGCTAGGTTTCCAAAAAAAATTTGGAATCGTTTTCCATCTCTGGAAAACTAAATGCCTAGCATGTCAAGCCCGGGTAAGGTTCTTCGGTCCGTCTCGAATTAAACCACATGCTCCACTGGTTGTGCGGGTCCCCGTCAATTCCTTTGAGTTTTAGCCTTGCGGCCGTACTCCCCAGGCGGCTCGCTTAACGCGTTAGCTTACGAGAGACAATCTAAAAGACCATCTCCCTAGCGAGCATAGTTTACGGCTAGGACTACAGGGGTCTCTAATCCCTTTCGCTCCCCTAGCTTTCGTCCCTAAGTGTCAAGAAATGCCCAGCTACCCGCCTTCGCCTTTGGCGTTCCTGTCGATATCAACGGATTTCACCCCTACACCGACAGTTCCAGTAGCCCCTGCATTCTTCAAGCTTGACAGTATTGCTTCCCTTCCTTCGGTTGAGCCGAAGTCTTTGAGAAACAACTCATCAAGCCACCCGCGGACTCTTTACGCCCAATAAATCCGGACAACGCTCGCACCCTCCGTATTACCGCTGCTGCTGGCACGGAGTTAGCCGGTGCTTATTCGCCAAGAGATCTCTCTCTTGGCAAAAGTGGTTTACGACCCGAAGGCCTTCATCCCACACGCGGCGTCGCGGCGTCAGGCTTTCGCCCATTGCGCACAATTCCCGGTTGCTGCCACCCGTAGGTGTGAAGCCCGTGTCTCAGTGCTCCTCTGGGGGGTCACGCTCTCACGCCCCCTACCCGTCATAGCCTTGGTAGGCCATTACCCTACCAACTAGCTGATAGGCCATAGGCTCATCCTTCGGCGGGCAGTTACGCCCTTTCCTCCTGCGCAGCATAAGAAATTCCAAATTCTAAATCCTAAATTCTAAAACAATATTTAAATTTAAAATCCCAAATCACAAACTCTTAGGTTTAAAACTTTAAAATTGCATTCCGTTTAGAAATTAGAAATTCCTTATGCTACGCATGAGGTTATGCGGTATTACTCCGCCTTTCGGCGGACTATTCCCCACCAAAGGGTAGATTCCCACGTGTTACTCAGCCGTCCGCGACTTGCCTCGTGCCCTGCACGAGGAAATCCTAAATCTCAAATCCTAAATCCTAAACAAACCACAATTTTCAAAATCCCAAATTCCAAACCATTTAAAATTATTGTTTGTTTGGAAAATTAAAATTTAGTGCATGGAATTGTTTAGAAGTTAGAAATTTGAGACTAGAAATTCCCTGTGCAAGGCACAAGGCCCGTTCCACTTGCATGCCTAAGGCACGCCGCTAGCGTTCGTCCTGGGCCAGGATCAAACCCTCAAAAAGTGACGAACGCAAATGTGACGATACTTATGCGCTCGTCTTTTATACTTCCCCGCAAAAATTTCGCAAACGAATCTGAATTGTCAAAGAGCAAGAAAAAACTATTTGCAAATCAAGTTGTATTATAACATAAATTTTCAATAGGTTTTCAATAGGTAAATTTAAATAGTCAAGTTGTTTTTTCTTCACTTAAATAAATAAGTGCTTTACCAATTTCGTAGCCTAAATAATCTACCTCCGGATGAATCTTTCCTTTTTTACCGCAGATTTTGTATCTTAAAACTTCTGTTGCTAAGGAGGTATTTTTGTAAATTATTTCGCAGATTCCTTGCTTAAATAATCTGACGAGCCAAGGATCAACCTTTTCATTGCTACTAATTCCAGCAAGAACACAATTCCAGAAATGGTAAGTATCTCCCGCTGGATCCTGCAAATCATCGTTCCAACCGAAAGCTTTCAAACAAGTTTTCCAATTTTTAATTCTTTCTTTGTTTATTGGGTAATTAGGTAAAATTCTACTATCAGCTCCTCTAGCCATAGCTCTAGTACCTATAGCTAAAGCCAAAACTGCTTCGACGAGGTTATTGTCGCAACTTTCAAGAGCAATCTCCAATTGTTTAACCAAATCTAACGGAGAATTTTTACTTCTCGATTCTTTCTCTATATTTTCAATAACCTCTATACTTTTCCTGGCAAATTCTGAAAGCTGCTCAACATCACGGAGGTTATGGAAATCTGAAAAACTTGCGAAATACAAAAGTATTAATGATCTCGAAATTCCAAAATCTTTTTTAAGTCCTTGAAATCTTACTTTCCTTTTTTCTAAAACACTCATTACTTGATCTAAGACATTTTCAGGAAGTAAATTGAACCCACGGCAATTATCTTTGGATAGTAGGACTTGTGCGAGTTCTTGCTTATTCGATTCTAAGTCAGCCCTCATCCCACTTACTATTGAAATTGGTATCCTTTTATACCGCTCCACAATCATTTTATTAAAATATTATACCAATACTATAGGATTTTAGCAAGGAATACAGTATTTTTTTTCTTTATTGTAAAAAACTTACTTATTACCTAAAATTAAAGTCTGTATGTTAGAAATAAACATTGAGGAGCTAGTTAAAACAATAGGTTATATCGGGTTATTTTTTATGGTATTTGCGGAATCAGGACTTTTCTTCGGATTTTTTTTTCCGGGAGACAGTTTACTTTTTACCGCAGGATTTTTAGCTTCTCAAGAAATCTTAGAAATAAAAATTCTTGTACCGCTTTTCGTAATTGCGGCTATAGGAGGAGACTCAGCAGGATTTTGGATGGGCTCAAGGTTTGCAAAATGGCTTATGAAAAGACGAGAATCCTTTTTCTTTAAAAAAGAATACATTAAAAAGGCTCATAAATTTTACGACAAACACGGCGGTAAAGCGCTTATACTTGCGCGATTCGTACCAGCAGTACGCACTTTTGTACCGATAGTAGCTGGTATGGCTGATATGAATTATAAAAAATTTATAATATATAACATTGTAGGTGGAGTTTTATGGGGAATGGGATTGAGTCTTGCAGGATTTTTTTTAGGAGAATTAATACCTAATGTTGATAAATATCTCCTTCCAATAATCGGTCTTATTATATTAGCCTCAATTCTTCCGGGAATTATCCATATCCGCTTTAAGATAATAAAAGAGGTCAAAAAAAGACTTATTTTTCTAAATAAAAACTAAAGATTAAAACTGACCTCTTTTAATTCTTTTTAAAAACTCTTCCAACCATACTTGAGAACATATTTAGGAAGACATAAAAAAAATAATGTGAGAGGATGTTTCTGTAGCTTTCAGTGATACACCTTTAACTAAAGTTTTAATAACCCTTTGAGAAACTTCGCCATATTTTGAAGATTGCTGCAAATTTTTTGCATCGCGAAATACCTCTTTAAATTCATGCCTTTTGCTCTCCCTTACCATAATAATCGAACTATGATCATCGGCTATTGAAACAATAGCTTTTAAGTGAGCGGGATAATTTTTGGGGTTGGGGAAAAACAGGGAACTTACTGTCTTTTGCTTTAGATAGTTACTTCTTTTTTTATAATCTTAAATGCTTAATGATTCTTTCTGCTTTTTTTTTATATCTTTGGCATAGCCAATTGGTAACCAAAATTTTGCTTTTTCTACCTTAATTTTATAATCTTTAACCAACTGAATCATTGTTTGAGGAAGACCAAACTCTTTCTCATCTGGTTTATCAAACTTTTTAACTAAGGGTTAATCAAAAATTTTTTTAGTTAAGAAATAAATGCCAATATTAACTAATTTAATATTTTCCTCCATCGTTAGTACTTCCTCAATAATTTCTAAAAGGTTGCTTTTTTTATCGGTTATGAAAGCACCAAAACGAGATACTTCTTCTACTTGTTTTGCCAAAAGAGCAGGCTGTTAGTCGCTTAGAAGCTTTTTTAACTCCGACTTTTGATATAAATCATCGCCGTTTAAAACTAAAAATTTACCTTTGAAGTAATCTTTGGTGCAAAAAAGGGCACCACCGCTACCATTTAAATCTGATTGGATGACATATCTTATTCTTTTTCCTTTCCACTCCTTTCCAAAATGAAACTTTATCAAATTCCTTTTATAACCGATCACCACAATTACTTCTGAAATTTCATCAGGCAAATTGTCAAAAGTATACTTTAAAATCGGCCGACGTTAATTTTAAGTAATGGCTTGGGTATGTTTTTGATCAGCTCGCTCATTCTCAATCCGCGACCGGCTGCCAAAATAACACATTCTATTATAATTCTTTATTTTATTCGAAAACTCATAGGTCAAGTCTTTTAGATATCTTTTAAATTCGTTATTAAAATCAGGGTAACACAAAGAAACTCCGCAATTGATTTGAATTTTTTAAATACTCTAATTTGTTTTTGGCATCTTAATTGTCCCTGAAAGAAATTAGATTACGCAACACGATAGGTTTCAAACTTTTAAAAAACACCTTATTTGGTTGCGGGAATTAAACCTGTTCAAATTTACCCCTTAATGAAGCAGTGTTCTCCTTCGGGGGCTCTACCATTATTTTACTAAATCTTATTCACAAATTAATAAACCTGAAAAAGAAATCTAAAAAAACAAGGGGGCGGTGCTTTACTTATTTTCCGCGCTTTTTTGCTCAGTGGAAAATAAGCGTTTTTAAGGTAAACTTTCTGTCAACACCTCTCCTGAAGGTTTGTATACTGTCCTTTGTCCATTTTCATCACATTCTGGACTTGGTTCACATGGCTCTTTAAATGGACTAAGATTTCTATAGGAAAAGATTCCATTCGCTAAATCAATTTGGATATCCCCCACTGTACCTAAATACTTTTCACTTTTAGTTTGAATCTTTAAGAGAACCGTACCGCGCGGATCAAACCTTTCACAAGCGTAACAAATTTCCAGTCAAATAGTTAAATACTTATTATCAAAAACCTCATCAATGTCAACATGTCCCTTTTGTGAATATTTTAAATCTTCAAGATTGTGACTCTATAATTCTCTACTTGACAAATTATTTAAATCAACTTGGTATATTTTTGAAATGACATTCGGGTACTTATCTAAAGTGGTACCTAGAATATCCAAAGAGACATAAATATACCTTTTTTGTTTATCAAATTTAAATCTTCATACCCTAATTATCCTCTATACATTAGAAAGTATTCTTTTGGGACTCTGCAACTTTGTGTAATCAAATGGATATAGCCCGCCGCCTCCGTATATTTTTAAATCTCCAACTGTCGGGCTAGTTTTTTTAACGCCTCCCTCATAATATTCACTTAACTGATCTGTAGTTAGGAATATTGCTTCTTTACCTTGATATAATCCGAGATATAAACATTTTTCCGCGGGATGTCGTCAAGCATAGTTTCCTCTTTTGTTAATTCAGTCGTTCCAGTTGGAACAACTGTAATTTCTTGTTGGTTGGGTGAAACTGTTGGAAAATAAGTTTTATCTTGGTAGCCAGATTTTTGTTTTTTATGTTTAGAACTTATAAAGCAGAAACACCCAAGAAAAGGACTGACAAAATAATAGTTGATATCTTCCAGTAACTTATTTTTTGGTTTTTCCGGAATTTGAAACGGTTGACTAATAGGATTTTGCCCAAATTGCTTTGTACTTTGATCGCCTATATTTATCTTACTTTGCATTTTCACTCCCAAAAATAAAAGTATATCATTTTTTTCCGGCGACTTTTAAAGTTTCAAAAAAGGCGTATTGATAAATTTACCTAAGGAAGATCTGCCTGGGAGGTTAGTGTGCGGCAAACAACTAACATGAGCGATCTTCTTCCTTACCAGCTGCGGGGCTAGGATTCGAACCTAGATACTGGGATCCAAAGTCCCATGTCCTACCATTAGACGACCCCGCAAAGACAAAGAAATTATACCAAAAGTCTAGCATTTTGGAAATCAGGATGGTAAAATATTGACTGTCTCTTGGGCCCGTAGCTCAACGGCAGAGCAGCTCCCTTTTAAGGAGATGGTTGGGGGTTCGATTCCCTCCGGGCTCACAAACAAAAACAGAAACTCTATTCTCACCAGAAATAGGAAATCTCTTTATTCTCCTGTGAAGTATCTAACAGAAAAGTTTACCTACTTATCTGTTTTCAGAAGCAAACTTTTTTCACCTACTTACAATATCTGTCATCTTCATTAATAAAATAAGGGATCTGGATTAGTGTAAGCTGATTGAGAACTAAACTATAGGATATAAATTATGGATTTTAGATGATTTAGAACTAATTTTTCCATAAATTCCTGTTTCTGGTTGGCGGTTGTAAGCTATCAGGTAGCAAAGCGTTGTGACCCCACAGGGATTCGAACCCTGGTTCCAGGCTTGAAACGCCCGTGTCCTAGTCCACTAGACGATGGGGCCTAAACAGTATCCTTTTAAAATCTCTTAAAGTGCATTAACAAATTTATATTTTAGCACTTTTTAAAATTTGATTCTATAATAAAAGCTAAATACCCTTTTGCCAATTACTTAAACAAATAAAATAATTTCACCTTACTATATAATAATATAGTAAAATCTATATCTTTATGGTTAAATTAGACGCTAAAGAACTTAGAAAGATAACTCCAACTTTTCAAGATTTAAAAAAAATTAAAAGAAATCCAATATACTTGGTTTTGGACAATATAATTGATACTTACAACATTGGTTCTTTATTCAGACTAGCCGACGCAATTGCTGCCAAAAAAATTTATCTTTGCGGTCAGATGGAATACCCGCCTTCATCAAGAATTCATAAAGCTGCAGTTGGTACTGAAAACTGGGTTCCTTGGACCACCAAAAGTTCCGCATTTAAGGCGGTCAGGGAACTAAAGAAAAATGGTGTCCAAATTATTGCAATTGAACAAGATCCCCGTTCGGTATCTTATAAAAATTTTAAACCCTCTTTTCCTATAGCGTTGGTTGTTGGTAACGAAACTTCTGGAGTGAGTAAAGAAGTACTTGATGTAGCAAACACAATAGTTGAAATACCTATGTTTGGTATAAATAAATCTTTCAATACTTGGGGTACTGCCGCAATAATCGCTTATAAGGCACTTGAAAGTATTTAAAAATTATTTCAAAGCCGCATCAACCACCGGCTTCATGTCATTAAAGCTTTGAGCGCCTTTAAAAACTTGAGTATTTATAAAGAAACCCGGGGTGGCGGTTATACCAAGACTTCGAGCTAATGTTGAATCTTCCTGCAATCTTTTGTCGTATTTACCGCTGTCAAGACAGCTTTTCAGAAAATTCGGATCTATTACTGATTTAAGAAAATCGGCAACCTCTTGAGATTTAGATTTATCGTTTCTGACAGTATTATTCATAAAATCATAACCTTCTTTTGTCATCAAAAGATCGTGTACTTCCCAGAATTTACCTTTTTCAAAAGCACAGTACATTGCTTTAGTCCCCATTTCTCCATTTCCATGACCTGGTAGATAAATCCAGGCAAAAGCAGCTTTGCCTTGATCGACCAACTTTTTCATTTCAATAACAGGTGGAACATAAGTTCCGCCTTCCTCAACTAATTTGAATATGCCTCCTTGCTGAACGTTTAATTCAGCGTTTAATTCAGGATTCAAACCTGCCGCAATATGGCAATAAGGACAGCTGGGATCAGCTACTTCAATAAAAAGAACTTTTGAGTTGGGATTACCAAACTTGACAACATCCTTTTTAAAAACTTCTTTTATTTTATCAAGAGATATTGGTGTGACGGTTGGAGCGGTGTTTCCTGTAGTACCTGTAGTGTTATCAGCAATCTGAGTAGCTTGGCTTGGTGCAACAAAACCTTTCTCTAAATAAGAAACCCTTTGCCATAAAACTCCTACTATAAAAGATAAACCTATTGAAGCTAAAAGAAGAACCGGAAGCAGTCTCTCCGTTACATTCTCTGAAATTTTTCTTTTCTTCATAACATTAATTATTTTGAGTTATTGAAAAAAAGCTGTCAATAGTTAAAATTAACCTGATTTTTCATCCAAGTACTTAAGGGCATCCATTGCAGCCATACAACCAAATCCAGCCGCAGTTATCGCTTGCCGGTAGTGAAAATCATGAACATCTCCTGCAACAAAAACACCCTCAACGCTGGTAGCTGTTTTAAAGCCTTCTTTTTCATACTTTAGCACATAACCCTTTTCATTCAATTCAATTTGATTCTTAAAAATATTAGTAGAAGGAATATGCCCAATTGCTACAAACAACCCATCCAATTCTAATTCCCAAATTATGAAACCCTCTCCCCTTTCTAAAACTTTTCCCTGAAATTCTTCAATATTTTTTATGTTTTCAGATAAAGTATTTGTCCTTAACTTTACCGCCTGAAGCCTTTGATCGCCCAACGTCTCCAGCACTTCGGTATTCCAAATAATTTTTATTTTTCCTTCTTTACTCTCATTCACAACCTTTTGTTGCATAAACGCTGAGGCTCTAAACTGATCCCTTCTGTGAATCATTATTACAGAACTTACGTATTTTGTAAGAACCAACGCTTCCTCCATAGCTGAGTCTCCTCCTCCTACCACAGCTACCTTTTTTCCTTTAAAAAATGGTGCGTCGCAGGAAGCGCAAGAGGATACTCCCTTTCCTCTTAATCTTTCCTCCCCAGGAACGCCAAGCCATCGGGTATCAGCTCCTGTTGAAATAATTACCGATTTTGCAAAATATCTCTTATTAGAGGTAGAAATCTCAAAAGGCCTTTTTGAGAAATCAACACTTAAAACATTTTCCTGAACAAATTCAGCTCCAAACATTAAAGCATGGTTTTTCATCTTCTCCATCAATTCAGGTCCTTGAATACCGGGAAGACCGGGATAATTGTCGACTGTGGTTGTTAACATAAGCTGTCCTCCCCATTTTTCTCCAGCCAAGATTAGTGTTGATTTTGCGCCTCTTGTGGTATATATAGAGGAAGTCAAACCCGCAGGTCCGGATCCAATAATTACCACATCCCAAGGTTCTCCTTCTTTAGGTTTAGGCGCAAAGCATGAAATTTCGTTGTTCATACACTAAAAATACTTCCTAAAATTCATTAGGAACTTAAATTTTGGGAGGAAACTAAACTTCTCCAGCTACGCCACCTCCAGTAAAACCTCCTCCTTGATCCTCTTCACTACTTTCCTCAGCCCCAGGCATGGGTGGCAATTCTGTTCCTTGTGTTTTCTCTGGCATTCCGACCTGTCCGCTTTCTTCAACTTCAGAAAAAGAAGGCTCTTGCCCACCCGTTATGTCAGCTGCGATACCAGATTGTTCTTCAGATTGAGCTGGAGGTTGAGAAAAGGGTTCTTCACTTCCTCCAGTAATAGATTCCTCGCTTGTTTGGTCTGAACTATAACCTTGATTTCCTAATGTATTAGCGGAAGTATCGTCTTGACCGCCAAAATTACCAGACCCTTGAGCAACTGATGCATCATCAGGTGCTTGACCTAAACCTAATGCAGCTTTCTTGTCATTATTGTTATTTGTATCATCAGGATTCATCTAACTCACCCCCTTGCCTAAAAACCTTTCTTTATCAAATCTTCAAAAACCTCTTTACCTGCAAAACCAATCTGTCTTCCAATTTCTTCTCCATTTTTAAAAAGAATTGTTGTTGGTATTGACATTACTGAGTATTTAGAAGCAAACTCTTGATTTTCATCAACATTTATTTTCATTATTAAAACTTTATCTTTATAACTTTCTGATAATTCCTCCAAAACAGGCTCAGCCATTTTACAGGGACCACACCAAGGAGCCCAGAAATCAACTAAAATCGGTTTCTCAGACTTCAAAACCTTTTCCTCAAACTCACTGTCTGTGATATTTAAAACAGCCATGATTTCCTAAGATAAAGAATAACCTTTTTATCTCAAAATTGTCAACCCACAAAAAAATAAACAATAGTTTCTATTTTTTAAGATTTAAAAAAATTGTCAAAAGGATGGAAAGAATAATACTTAAAATGATGGATGTAGCAATTGGAGCATAAAAGGTAAAGTTTTTATTTTTAATTAAAATGTCTCCGGGAAGTTTTCCAAATAAAGGCAAATTTCCAAAAAATGAAATTATACACCCAATAATAACTAAAATTACTCCAAAAGCAATTATAATCCTCCCAAATTCTTGAATCATATCAAACTTAATTATACTAGAGAGAAAAAATTTTCAAAAATTTTTTTAAACCCACTTAAGCACTTTTTAAGTGCAAAATTTTTCAATCTTTATATTTATAAAAAGACTGAATCAAATTCTAATAATTTATGCAATTCAACCACGTTTGCACAATTAATAATTTGTGTTTTCTAGTTATTTTGACTTTAAATTTATCTTAACCTATCTAAATTTATCTTAACCTATCATTGTATAATTGTATAAAATGTGTTTCTTAAGATGGATTTTAAAATCGAAACACTTGTCTTTAACATAATCATTAAACATTAAGACTGTGTTTGGGGTGCAAAAAAACAATTGAAACACTAGCAAAATTAGCGAAGTATTAGGAAGTGAGGAAAAAAATTAATTAACCAAAAATCATGAACCAAGAATTAGCAAACATTATTAAAATTTACACCACAGGATCACATAAAGAACTAAGCGTATATTTACTTGGAAAGTCCAAAGATACACTTATCGGTATGTTGGTTGATTTATTAACAATGTATATCAATGATAAGAACTCTTCTACTATAAGAGAATTTATTACCGTTACCTTGGCTGGTTATCAACATAAACAAGGCAAAATAGGTTATAACGGATTTAGACAAAATGCTTTTATCCCTGGTAAAACTGTAAAATGCGAGGCTAAACCTAAAAATATAGATACAGAGGAATTTGAGAAATATGATAGAGGAGAAAGGAAAACACCGCCGGCTAAACTTAACGGCGGGGGAAATTTTACCGATTATACATCAACAAGATTAGAGAAAGACAAAAGAGAAGCGGGTCTAAATATGTTGGTTAGCGGTTTTATAGATGGAAAACTTATTTATATAATTGAATTTCCCTTTAGCTGTCCTGATTTTATAAAGAATTTAGAAGGACAAATTAAAAAATGGCAAAGCAAATTAAAAGGAAGTAAAAGTATTAGAGGTCAATTTTTAAGAAGTGCCACCTTTGATCATAGGCATTTTGTAAATTGCCCCAAATTAAAGATTGTTTTTCTTTTAAGTAAGCGAGAGTTATCTATGTATAAGAGATATATATCTAATGGCTTTTATGAGTTTTTATCAAAAAATGCCAAGAATGAGTAAAAATTATTTAAACAAAATAATTTGTGGGGATGCTTTAACCATCCTGAAATCTTTGCCTGATAATCTGATTGATGTCGGCGTTACCTCCCCTCCTTACAATAAAGGAGAAAACAAAAAAGGATGGTTGGTTGCTAATGTGAAGTATAGTGGGGCTTCAGACAAATTACCTGAAGATATATATCAACAACAACAAATAGAAGTATTAAATGAAATTTATAGGGTAACAAAACCGGGGGGCTCATTTTTTTACAATCATAAAATTAGATGGGAAAAGGGAAACCTATTACATCCCATGGATTGGATTAGAAAAACAAAATGGGTGATAAGACAGGAAATAATCTGGGATAGAATGATTGCTGCGAATATCCGGGGGTGGAGGTTCTGGCAAGTTGAGGAAAGAATTTATTGGCTTTATAAACCTAAAGGAGGACATATTATAGGTGAAGAATTAAAACCTAAACATGCGCTGCTAACTTCTATCTGGCGTTTTCCTCCAGAGAAAGAAAATCCCCATCCAGCGCCTTTCCCTTTAGCATTACCGGTAAGATGCATTTATTCAGTAATGGATAATAAGAAAGGAGGAATAATATTGGACCCATATTGCGGGAGCGGAACGACCCTAGTTGCGGCTAAAATTTTAGGTTATGATTTTATAGGAATAGATATTTCGCAAGATTATTGTCAGTTTGCCAAAAAGCGAATTAAAAACTTTAAAAATGAAGAAAAACTTGCTCAAGAAGAACTTTCTAAACACATTGTAATGAAAACTTTCGCACAACGGAAAGAAAAAGGAGAATTTACAGGTAAGTACGGAAAAAACAATAAATCAATATAGAAAATCAGTCAATCTTAAAACTTTTTGAATAATCACTATTTCTAGTTTATAGATTTTGAGATCCATCTCAACAGAATTAAATCATTGGCTCGCCTGCGAAGCAGGCATGGCGGGTGGGCAAAAAGAAAGGGGTCCAAAAGCAGAAGCACTAAATCCTTATCCTCTTCAACCTCAAAGAATTACCCACCACAGAAATAGAAGATGCAGCCATTGCAAATGCAGCCAAAGCTGGGTTTAAAAGTAAGCCAAAGAAAGGATACAAAACCCCCATTGCAACCGGAATCAAAACCACATTATAACCAAAAGCCCAGAAAAGATTTTGTTTTATGACAGAAAGAGTAACTCTTCCCAGGTTAAAAGCAGTTAAAACAGAAGAAATATTGCGGTTAAGAAGCGTAATACCGGCTGTTTCTATGGCAACATCGGTTCCTGTGCCCATAGCAATACCAATATCAGAGACTGCTAAAGCCGGCGCATCATTTACCCCATCACCAACAAAGGCAACCACTTTTCCTTGAACACCTTTAAATTCTTTTACTTTCTCAGCCTTTTGGTCAGGTAAAACTTCTGCTAAAACATTTTGAATTCCTGCCTTTTTTGCAATTGCTTTTGCAACCCTTTTGCTATCACCTGTTATCATCCAAGTTTCTATTCCTCTTTCATTTAGCTCTTTAACTACCTTTTCTACTCCACTTTTAAGAACATCTGCAATTGCAACAATGCCTATTAGTTTTTTTTCTTCTGCCAAAAAAACTACAGTTTTTCCTTCTTCTTCTAGTCTGTTAACTTGCCTTTCTACTTTTTCTTCTATTTTGACTCCCTTTTTATTTAACAGGGCTTTATTTCCTAAAACATAAAACTTCCCCCCAACTTTTCCTTCTATTCCCATTCCGGGATGGTTTCTGAATTCCTCTGCTTCTTTTACTTCCAGCTTTTCTACTTTTGCTTTCTCCAAAATTGCCTCACCCAAAGCATGCTCTGATCCTTTTTCCAAACTTGCAGCTATTTGCAGCAAGTCATTTACACCCCTAACAGATGAAGACAAATAATCAAAAGGTAATATATCAGTTACTTTCGGTTTTCCTTGGGTAAGGGTACCGGTTTTGTCAAAAACAACAACTTTTGCCCTTTTTGCGACCTCTAAACTTGCTGCATCTTTAACCAAAATTCCCTTTTCAGCTCCCTTTCCTGTTGCAACCATTATTGCAGTGAGTGTTGCCAAACCCATCGCGCAAGGACAAGCAATAATTAGGGTTGCAATCATATTTACAAATGCTTCTTTGGGGTACCCCAAGTCGTACCAAACAACAAAGGTCAAAACCGCCAAAATCAAAACAATTGGTACAAAATAAGAAGAGACTGTGTCGGCAAGTCTTTGAATTGGTGCTTTGGAGCTTTGAGCCTCTGCCACCATTTTTACAATTTGAGAAAGTATTGTTTGCGACCCAACTTTAGTTGCTCGGAAAATAAAACTTCCGGTTTTATTGATAGTCCCACCAATAACACTGTCTCCAGTCTTTTTATCAACAGGAAGCGACTCACCCGTTAACATCGACTCATCAACACTTGACATTCCCTCAATAATTACTCCGTCTGTTGGAATTTTCTCTCCCGGTCTAACACGGATAAGATCCCCCATCTCAAGTCTTTCTATCGGAATATCCTTTTCTTCATATTTACCATCCTTATCCCAGTTTTTTGCCTTAACCCCACCCGCTTTTACAAAAAGAACCCTTGCGGTTTTGGCTTGCAGCCCAAGAAGCCTTTTAATTGCAGATGAAGTGTGCATCCTTGCCTTTGCTTCCAAATACCTTCCTAAAAGAATCAAGGTAATTATTACACTTGAGGTATCAAAATAAGTGTGTCCTCCAAAAAAGGTTGAAAACAAAGAATAACCATAAGAAGCTGAGGTACCAATGGCAACCAGAGTATCCATGCTTGCTGCGCGATTGCGAAGGCCAGACCAGGTCGCCTGATAAAACTTTTTTCCTGCCCAAAATTGGACAGGTGTGGCAAGGACTAGCAAAAAAGGGCTCGAACTAAAGATTTTGGGAATAAAGTTAAACCATTCAGGAAAGCTCCCAAAAAAGACCAAAATACTCAAAATTGAGGAAAAAATTACCTTGATTTTTAACTCGTTTAATTCTTTTCTTTTTTCCTCTTCTTTAATTTTTTCAATATCTTCCAGACTTTCTTTTTCAACTTCTTTTTCTAAAATTGCCTTATATCCCAGCTCCCTAACCGCATCAGACAAATCTTTACCACCAACTTCCTGGGTACATTCAACAACAGCCTGTTCTGATGCATAATTTACACTGCAGGAGACAACTCCAGGAACTTTTTTCAGCCTTCTCTCAATTAGCCTTGCGCAAGAGGCGCAGTGCATACCAATAATAGGAAATGAAAGTTTGCGAAAATTTTTAATTTTTGCCTTCTTACTAACTTGATTCATAATTTTTTCAAAGAAGAAAATTTGCTATAATTTAATAACTAAGAAACAATTATCTTTCCATGATACATATTCATTCCGCAATAAAATTCAAACTTTCCCTCTTTTTGAGGGGTAATTGAAATCTCAATTGTTTTTCCCAGCGGTAGATATTTTTTAATCTTAAATTCAGGAATAATTATCTCCTCAAGACAGCTATTCGGGTCGCGTCGAGTAATTTTTAAAAGCGTCCTCTTTTTTTTTGCTAGCTTTATGTTTGCTGGCTTATAACCTCCTTCAACAATAATTTCAATTTCCTCTTTTGCCTCCACTACTTCTTCTTTTTTTCCAAAGAAAAACCACCAGATTAAACCTATTAACCCGGCCCCAAATATTGTCACCAAAAATTTATTCAACATCATAAAGAAAAAAAATTAGTCTACTTGTCCTTTTGCAAGTTAAAAAAATTTCTAATACAAATAAAAAACTGCAGGATCTCTACTCTCCAAACCACTCTTTTTACTCCAACCCTTCATTATTTCAACTTCCTTTGATTGAGCAGAGATAATATCTCTTGCCATCTCTCTTAATTCAGGTCTTTTTGTTTTTGCAGAAACCATTTCAGCCATATCAATTGCCCCCCGGTGGTGTTCAATCATCAATCTTATAAAATCTTTATCAAACTCATCTCCTTTCAAAGTTGAAATCCTCTCTAACATTTCTCTCATACTCATTTCGTCAGCTTCTTCCATCATAGACTTTTCCTCATCCATCTCACATTCATCCGCAAGCATCATCTTTTGCGTTCCTCTCCCCATTCCCATCATTCTCATCATTGCATAATATTGATTGTTGACTGAATAAACAGAAAAAAACCAAAACAATAACGCTTTAACTATTCCTCCTATTAATCCATAAATTAACTTTTGATCCGTTTATATCACCCGCTTTCCTAAAGCATGAGTTCTCATGCTCCACAGCTTCCTCCAAATTTTGTCTCAAAAGGTAAGGGTCCTACCTTTTGATTAAGCGTTGAAGCTGCCTTTCCTGAAGAAAATTCCTGACCAAGAGCCAACTTTGCATCAACTTTATCCCAAGAAACTCCCTGCCTTGCAAAATAAGTGGCTAAAGTTAAGTAGTGGCTAGGAAACCAAAAGGAGTTAAGCTTCAAAACATTTCTGTAAATCTCCTCATCCGGCAAACCTTTTTTGACCATAAGTTCAATCGCAGCCAAAGCAGCCATGCCGTGATTACAATCAGGAAAAGCGGTGCTATTTCCGCAACAAGGCCTGTAAACATTTGAGGAGATTTCAAAAACCCTTTTTTGCTCATCGTCTGTCAGATTAAGTATTTCAAACTTATTGTAATAGCTCATTGCATCTCCCCTTGCCAAAGTCCATCCTCCAGTTGAGGCAAACCTTCCGGCATCCTTTTTATACTGCTTGCCCATTGGTCCTTCTTCATAAACAAGACTTTTTTGAGCCAAACCAAGCGCCCACAAAGCATCAACAACAAACTGACTGTTTTGACTGTTAATTCTAATTGGGGCATCCCACCTTCCTTCAAAGATAGCCCTTTCTTCCTCTCCCATTACAACCACTTTTTCAAATTTGGTTCTGTCTATCACCCCCATTTCAATTAGTCTCGGCAAGATATCTCCCCAAGAAACCGGCAGTTCAAAACCCTCATCAGGCAAAACCTGAGAAGGAACGCTTGACAAGTCCAAAACCTCAAATCCAGCCTTTTTCCATTCATCCATTCCGCCAGCAAGATGATAAACATTTTTATAACCCATAAGTTTTAAAGTCTTTAGAGCTTCCTCGCTCATTCTTCCTGTTTTGCAGTAAAGAACAATTTTTGCATCCTTGTCATTGGGAAGTTTAGCCTCGTTTACTTTTAGAGAATCATACTCAATAAAGGCGTCTGTGTTTTGAATTTCTCCTTCATAAGGAGTGTGCACATTAATAAAAACAAAATCTTTATTTTCTAGGAGTTTTTTCAGCTGGGTGGCAGTAATAATGTTTTTTCTAGGTACCCCACTACCAAACCCTTCTAAACTCTCTTTAACTTTCAAGCCAAACAAAAAAGTCAAAAAAATAACTCCCGACAAAATAAAAACTTTAGCCAAGTCGCCTTTTTCAAAGCGTTTTTTAATTTTTTTAAATTTTCTGTTTAAAGTCTTCATCTTTCAGATATAAAAATTTATCAATATATAAACCAAAAAACTTGCTAAGGTAATCGCAAAGAAACTCAAAACAATCGACTGATAAGGAAAAAGGGCTTTTCCATTCTTAATTTTAATAAGATTGTTAAAATAATCCATCGCCAAAAAAACTCCCACGCCTAAAACCATTCCAAAAGCAAGCTTGTCAAAGCCAAAAATATCTCCGTGCCTCACAACCAAATTGAATTTATAAAACGAAAAAATCGTCAAAAAGACAAAAACCAAAGAGCCCAAAACCCCAACCCATCTTTTTAAAACCAATTGCCACCTTGAACCCAAAAGTTTTTGCGTATAAAGGGAAGTTGCGCCAATAAAAGCACCAAGCCAAATGCCGGTTATTGAATCATCAATACCCAAAACACCAGATAGGCTTAAGCCAGCGCCAGCTGCTGCCACACACAAAGGACAATGCGCTAAAACTTCTCCCTTAGATATAAAAAACAAAAACAAAAAGACAAATCCAGAAAAAATTATCTTATCCATATTTTTTAGTTAACAACTGTTCCAAAAAACTTCAATTCCTTCACCCCAGCTGGGTCACTAAACGTCAAATAAACAATCCTTTCAAAAGGTCCAACTCCTTGAGGTCCGTGGGCTGCAGGATCAAACTCAACTGTAACTACTGCTGTTGCATCCTTTGGAAACTCAAGATTAACAGCTGGATTTCTGTCAGTGTGTCCCTCCATTCCAAAAAATCTTGTCTCTTTGTCCCCAATTTTTATTTTTGCTTTGGTACACATACAAGAGGTTGCTATTTTTTTAAGTTTTAAAGTGTTACCGGATACATTCCTTACTTCATAAGTCTTGTACACTTTTCCACCTTTTATCGGTACATCGCCTAACTCATAAGTTTCAGGGCTTGCCTCAACTCCTTCTATAGGTACATTAATAGATGCTTCACCGCTACTGCCTAGCCTTCCCTGCAAAAGCAAAAATCCCGCTATAAGCAAAGCGCTAAAGCCAAAAGTAATTAGCAATAACTTTATATCTTTTATCATCGACCTTGAGATTTTTTAAATACGCTAACTATTTCAGAAACAAGTTTTTTGTTTTGAGAATTGTCTTTATCAACCTCGCCCAAGACACAAGAGTAGAGATGGTTTTCAAGAATCTCTTGATCTATTTTTTTGAGAGCCGCCTGAACCGCCTGTGATTGATTAATCACATCTATACAATAAGCATCTTCTTCAACCATTTTTAACACCTTTTCAAGATGGCCTTTGGCAATTTTGAGCCTGTGAATGATTTTGCTTTTAGTTGGCTCTTGCGAGTACAGTCTAGTATTCATTTTGACATCCACCATACGGGGATATACAAGAATATCACTGACCAAGAAACTATGTCAAGGGTTGTTTTTAACGCCACAGGCCGTATATCTACGAAATTTAGAGTTTAGAACCTAGAAAGTAGAATTATTTTAAACGCAAAATGTAATTCAAAATGTAAAAATTTATCTTTGAATTTTGAATTTTAGATTTTGAAATTTTTTAGAATTTAGAAATTATAATTTGGGATTTTTGATTTAATATTGTTTAGGATCTAGAATTTGGGATTCAGAAATTAGAAAGTAGAATTTAGAATTTTCATTTCTTAATCATCAACCATTATCCATTGACATGCCGTTGTTAGAAGCTAGCTAACTCCCGGTGTTGGAAGCAAATTTTTTCACCCTGTTTCGCTAAAACTAATTAGCATAAAAATAATAAAAATATAAATCAAACCGTTGTTGAAACTGACCAACTCTCGCGTAACAACCATTAACCCAAAATACTAACCCAAACTCTACTTCTCCTGTGATCGTAAAAGTTTAAAAGAAATGCTATAATAACCAAAATGCCGCTAGAAATAGAAAGGTTTCCACAAGACATTCAAACTATTAGAGTAGTTGTAGATGTTATAGATAATTGCAATCTTGCATGTCATTATTGTCATCCAAACTTTAACTGGTCAGGTGAATTCTTAGATTCTCAAAACATTAGAGAAATATTTGATACTTCAGAAAAGAGAGGAATTTTTTGAAATAACCCTTACAGGTGGTGAAATAACATTACATCCTCAGTTTCTTCAAATTCTTGAAGCCACCCATATCCTTGACAGGACCACCTCAACCTTTGTTACAAACGCAACACGAATAACGCCAGAGCTAGCCAGAGATATCGGTATTTCAAATGTAGGCAGAGTTTGTGTTAGTTTAGACGGACCAGATGCACAAACACATAATTCAAGAAGGGGTAATAACTTTGAAAAAAGTGATACTTGGTCTCAGGGCCTTAAGAGAGATGGCTGCTTCTAAGCCAATCACTTTGATTTCAGTGGCTCACCAAAGCAATTATTCAAAACTCATTGAGCTAAGTTATCTACTTGCCAGAGAAGACCTAGCAAATCAACACCACATTTGTGCTCCTTCATATTCTGGAAGGGAAAAACATTTTTATGACAAGATCAGTCTATCCGAAGCACAATTCTACGAGCTTCAAAGAACAATAGATGAAAATTTTGAAGACCTAAAAATGGCAGGTTTATTTGTTACTTTTAATTCATTTTGGCCTGCAACAGGCAGGCGAGGCGAATCTCATCTCCCCCGAACAATGACCCTAGTACAATTCACGGAGCAGGTAAAAGATATTTACATAATTGTCAGACCCAACGGAGATATCAGACTAACCTCCGCAGCGTGGAGTCGAGAAACAGTAGGAAATGCGGTAATTGGGAACTTGCACAAGGAGAATGTAGAATGGCTTTTTCAAAAAGTAGATGAGATATATAGATCAGGTAGAGTTAGGCAATTACCTAGAGAAGTAGAGGCTGGCCACAAGTTCCACGTTGGACCCCACAGAGCCGATTATGCATCAACCAACGGAATAATAAATCAAAAAAACACTGTAGAGCGCTCGGAGCTTGAATGGATACCTATAAGAAAATCTCCGAAATAGATTTACTTAACAACCCACTTTCAGACGAACAAATAAAGGCCTTGGCGCTAGAAATAGCTTTAGAACCAAAGAGATGGAGGATTGTTCACCACGCGAGTGGAGTGGATCTAGTATTTGACAAGGAGACCTCCCATCCAACAATTCTTAAACCAAAGGAAACATCTAAACTTCTAAAACTTTTAGTTGAGTGCGAAAGGTCCACCTCACTATAAAGATGTTAATATAAACAGCCACAATCCTCTATTCAAATCGCCAAACTTATTACGATCAATATTTAGCCACGATACCGGAAACTGCCAATCTTGAGAGAAACGAAAAAAATCCAGAGACCCGTGCTCTAGAAATATTTCTGGTTGACCCAACAATAACTTCCTTTAAACTGTGTCAAATTACTGGTTGGATATAGACAATGTCCGCAAGCTCTATACTAAAATTCAAGAGAGCGATATTATTCACAGAATTTTCTCGTCTTTGTTTTACCCTAGAAGAATAACAGTGAGAGTCGCCAGAGAATTCACCAAAGACCTAATTGAAGATCCCAATTATGAAGAAATTTTTCTAACTGGTGGGCCTGTAATTTCCAAAACAATAGTAATTCACGCCACTACAGCAAGTTGTAACTACACTTGCTCAATGTGCCTGTGGTCGGACAAGGAAGAGTTAACTTATAGAAGATTAGGGTTAAACAATTTAGGTCTTATGAATAACGAAAAATGGAGCAAATTTCTAAGAGAAGCACACAATCTGGGAGCAAAACGAATTATTTTTTCAGGAGGAGGAGAACCTTTACTAAAGAAAGATTTGTTCCGACTTGTAGCAACAGCACATTCTCTTGGACTTGAAACCAGCCTTTTTACGAACGGTTATACTCTTGACCAATTATCTGAAGAGGACTGGAAAGAACTTCTCTCAATGAACAAGGTACGTTTCAGTATACACTCACCCAACAAAGTTACCTACAACACTATTGTAGGTCTACCCAAGTATACGCCCGCTTTGGAGCGCGTATCTGAAAACATAAGAGAAACCCTGAGAAGGCGTGCTATCTACAGATCCTCAACTAAAGTTGGTATTGGTTTCGTTATACAATCCCTAAACTTCGACGAGATAGAACAAATGGCTGAATTTGCAAACGAGCTTGGGGCAGATTTTTTGCAAATAAGACAAGATGAGGTGGATGTAACTAGAAACTTAGACAATGAAGAAACCAAAGAGGTAGTCAGACAATTAAATGTGGTGAGAAACAATCTGTTAATGGGCAACTACAATAGCTTAATGATAGATTTCTCAGACAATTTGACAGCACTTGCAAACGGCTTGAGTCAGGAAACTATGTTAACGCACGAGTGCCTCATCAAAAATTTCAGGCCAGCAATAAGCCCATATGGCGAAGTTAGCACTTGTGATCTGAAGATTGAACCACGTTTTTACAACCCAAAACATTCACTTGGCCACCTCAAAAAGCAGTCAATAGAAGAAATTATAAATAATGCACAAAATAAGTTTATACCCACAAACTGTAAAGAGTGCATGCCAAGTGGAAAGACAGGCAATGCCATTGTCAGGAAATTAATATCAGAATATAACTTGGGTATATCCCCCTTTGAACAGCCTTTCAATTTCTAAGATGAGTATATAAAATGATACTATGTCAGAATTAACGATAGTAATTCTTACTTATAATGTAGCAGAGCTTCTGCTTGACTGTATAGCTTCCATTTACAAAAGCAAACCAAAAAAGGCCAACTGGCAAATAATAGTTGTCGACAATGCTTCATCAGATAATACTTCCCATCTTGTAAAGAAGAATTTCCCTAAAGTGGAGCTAATTCGAAGTAATAAAAACTTAGGTTTTTCTGCGGGAAACAACATGGCAATTCCTAAAATTAAGGCTAATTACATCCTTTTTCTTAACCCAGATACAATAATAGAAGGTAATGCTATCTGGGAAACCCTGAAATTTCTAAAATCAAAACCAAAAGCAGCTGCAGCTACATGCAAAGTACTACTCCCTACTGGCCAGCTTGACTACTCATGCCACAGGGGCTTTCCTACCCCATGGAATTCATTTTGCTATTTTACAGGTCTTTCAAAACTGTTCCCGTCAGTTAAATTTTTTACTGGATACACTTTAACTCATATGAACCTAAATAGAACACACAAAGTAGACTGCATTTGTGGGACATTTTTCCTTGTAAAGAAAGAGGCAGCTGAACAAGTCGGCTGGTGGGACACTGATTATTTCTGGAACGGTGAAGATATCGAGTTCTGCTTCAATTTAAGAAAACTCGGTTGGGACATTTATTATTACCCCAAAGCACATATCATTCATTACAAAGGCTCATCTTCAGGCCTAAAAAAAACAGCAAAATCCAAAGTCTCAAAAAACACTAGAATAAGAGCGGCCAGATCAGGAATCATGGCAATGCGAATTTTCTATTCAAAGCATTTTATAAAAGATGCATCGTGGATCTCCAGAATCATTACCCTTAGTGGAATATGGTTATTGGAAAAAATTAAACTCTGGAAAATTCAAAAAGAATTTTAACATGGCTAGGTATAAACAAAATTGTTCTGTGATTATACTTTCTTACAACACTAAACCAATAACAGATAAGTGTCTCAAATATCTAAAAGAAGCTATTGATTACTCTCAGCAAAAATTGGGAAATAAAGTAGAAACAATTGTTGTTGACAACGGCTCAACAGACGGGTCTTTAGAAATGATTAAGAAAAAACACAGGTGGGTAAAATTAATAGCCTCTAAAACCAATACGGGATTTGCCAAAGGAAATAATATAGGCATGTCTAAGGCTAAATACGACTTTCTCTTGCTCATAAACTCCGATACATTCTTAAGAAAAAAAACTCTAGTTAATGCTCTGAATTACTTCAAGAAATATCCGGAATGCGACCTTTTGGGGTGTAAACTCAAATACCAAAACGGAAAATTACAACCAAGTGGTGGTTACTTACCTACACCACTAAACACAGTCTGGTGGATGCTTGGAATTGACAAGCTACCAATTGTGAAAAATTACTTAAAACCCGTACATCCCAAACACCTATCCTTTTTTTCCCTTCAAAGACCCCTTGAGTGGGTAATGGGCGCTTTCTTGTTTATGAAGAGGGAAGTCTTTGAAAAAACAGGAGGCTTTGATGAAAACTTTTTTATGTACATGGAAGAGGTTGAATGGTGTTTTAGAATGAAAAAACTAGGTATCAGAATCTGTTATACCCCACTCTTTTCCGTCACACACCTCGACAAGGCCAGCAGTAATTTTAACATCAAGAAGCCTCTCATAAAGGAAGCTCAAGGGTTGCTCTACTTCCATAGGCTTCACTACAAAAATACCTATCCACTAGTAAAATTTGTGGTCTACATCGGCTATCTTTTAAGATACGTCGCGCACTCATTACTACAAAATCAAAACCTTTCACAAACATACAAAGAAATTTTGAAAACAATATGAAAAAAGTATCAATCGTGGTGGCTGATTTTAATGGTCACAAGGATACCTACGATTTCCTTAAATCTACAACCATACTTGATACGTCTGGTCTGAACTTAAAAACAATCATCATTGATAACGGATCTGACAAAACTTTACCTTTTCATCTAGAGAAAAGATATAAGTCACTAAATTTGGAAATACTACAGTCTGGTAAAAATTTGGGCTTTGCCGGTGGGTATAATCTAGGGATAAAATACGCTTTATCCTGGGGTGCAGAATATATCCTCATATCAAACAACGACACTCTTTTTGGAGAGAAAAAATTAATTAAGAAGCTGATTGGTATCCTTGATAAAAACACCAACGCAGGAATGGTGTCACCGAAGATATATTTTGCCAAGGGATATGAGTTTCACAAAGATCTCTATGAAACAAAGGAGCTAGGCAATGTAATCTGGTATGCTGGAGGCTTCTTTGATAGAAACAACGTTTATGCTGTCCACTTAGGTCTTGATGAGGTAGATAAAGGCCTTTACAACTACACAAAAGAAACAGAGTTTGTATCAGGTTGTTGTCTGATGATAAAAGCTTCCGTACTTTCTCAGTTAGGCTATTTTGAGGAAAAATTATTTGCTTATTTTGAGGACGTAGATTTTATACTTCGTGCAAGGAGGTTGGGTTATAAGATTTTCTACTGCGTTGAAACATATATCTACCATAAAATCTCCAAAACGTCGGGTATAGGCTCAACATTTACCGACTATTTAATAACCAGAAACCGCTTATATGTTGGCTTTAAGTACTTACCTATTAGAACTAAATTTGCACTTTTAAGAGAGGCGACTCGGACTTTATTAAAAGGTAGAAAAGAGCAAAAGTTGGCGATAATAGACTTTATTAGAAGAAAAACAGGACCTCCTCCTTGGATTAAAACGGACACAAAGAAGAAGAGGTTCCCCAAAGAATTGTCAATTGTTATTGTTAATTACAAAACTCTCAAGTTGACATTAGAACTTCTGGAATCAATATTTAACACCAAATCAGGTTTTAATAAGAAAAAACACGAAGTCGTTGTTCTGGACAATTCTTCAAATGACAGAATAGGAAAGATAATTCCAAAAAAGTTTCCTCAGGTCAAATTCGTCCAAAATAAAGAGAACATGGGTTTTGCTAAAGGCTACAACAAGGCAATAAGCTTTTCAAAAGGCGAGTACATTCTTCTTCTTAACAGCGACATAAAAGTCCTACCCGGAAGTATAAAAGAAATGTTGGTAGAAGCTAAGAGGAAAAAAAATAGAGCCGTCATTGCAGGGAAGCTTATTCTACCAAACAAACTAGTTCAAGATTCTTGCTTTAATCTTCCAACTTTAACTGGAGCGATCAAAGAGTATTTTCTTGGAATAAAACATGCATACAGTATGTATCATCCAACAGGAAATTCTCCTCAGACAGTTGAAGGAGCTGTTATGGCAAGTTTACTCATCCCCAGATTTGTATGGAACGAAGTAGGAAAGCTAGAAGAAGAAAGTTTTATGTATTTTGAAGATATAGAATACTGTAGAAGATTAAAAGAAAAAGGGTTCAAAGTATATTACTGCCCAAGAGCTAATTTTTTTCACCATCACGGTGCCTCATCAAAAAAGATTGGTAACAAAGCCCAGTCATACCTCGAAAAAGGAGCTGTGTTCTACCATGGAAGAATAAAATATCTGCTTCTAAAATCAATTCTTTATCTGGGGCAAAAGTGGCAAAAACTGAGAGGTTTCTAAAGATGGATACAAGTTACAAATCATTAAATAATTTCAACCAGACTGGATGATTCATTTACTTTTCTAAAAAAGTCTAAAAATCCCTATCTTTAAAGGAATACATTTTCTAACCAAACCATCAAGAAAACGAGTCTCCACCTAGTCTTTGAAGAGCATTCAAATCCCCTGCATTCTCCCCATATTTCGCGAAGTGATTTAGAATATTCCTAAACCATACTAACAAAAATTTATCTTCAAAACCATCTTTAGATCCCTCTACCACTGTTATCCATCTTCCAATTTTAACAACCATTGGGCAAATAAATTATTTGACATTACTTCCTCCAAGTTGCAAAATAATATCAATATTATGAATATAATCTGGCTTGCCTTTATTACAGGTCTAACAACAGGAGGTGTTTCTTGTTTTGCGGTTCAAGGAGGGCTTTTGGCATCAGCTGTTGTCAACCAAAAAAACGCAAGCGTTAAAACAACAAGCATATTTTTCCTGGCAGGAAAGCTTTTTTCCCATATTCTTTTGGGAGTTGCTTTAGGTTTTTTGGGTTCCTCCCTTTTAATTACTCCAAAACTTCAAGGTTATATGCAAATCTTGGCTGGAGTTTTTATGCTTTTTACTTTTGCTAAACTTTTTGATCTGCACCCAATCTTTAGAAAATTTACCCTTTCTCCGCCAAAAGCATTTTTTAGAATTGTCCGAACCCAAAAAGATTCAGAAAAAATTTTTGCTCCATTTCTTTTGGGCTTCCTAACCTTTCTTATCCCCTGCGGCGTAACTCAGGCAATGATGCTTTTGGCAATAGCTTCCGGAAACCCTATCACCGCAGGATTAATTCTTGGTAGTTTCACACTCGGAACTTCTCCCTTATTCCTCACTTTAGGTATTGCTTCTGAAAAACTTTTGAAAAATAAATATTTTAAATACGCCGCTTATTTGGCAATCTTTGTTCTTGCTGTAATTTCAATAAATACAGGACAAATACTTCGAGGTTCGATTCACACTATTCAAAATTATTGGCTGGCAGCAACAGGAAAAATTGATATAAATAAGGCATACGCGCAGATAGCAAGTGTCAGTGCCAAGGGTGTTCAAGAGGTAGAAATTGACGTCTCTTCAAGAGGTTATCAAACAAATGTTAAAACCTTAAAAGCCGGAATTCCTGTAAAGTTGAAGCTTGCAACCAACAACACAATAGGCTGCACCTTAGTCTTCACAATACCTGAATATAACATTTCTAAAATTCTTCCCCAAACCGGGGAAACAACAATTGAGTTTACTCCAACTAAAAAAGGCAGACTTACCTATACATGCAGTATGGGAATGCACTCAGGATGGTTTGATGTGATATAGTTATCAAAATATGTCTAAAAAGGTATACAAGATAAAAGGAATGAATTGTGATGCATGCGCTAAAATGATTGAGCTTGATTTGGAAGATATTGGCATTTCAGCAAAATGTGATTTTGCAAGCAAAACTTTAGTGGTTGAGACAAAAGAAAACGAGGAATTTGAAAAAAAGATTAAAGAAGTGATAACAAAACAAGGATTCAAACTAACTTCTTAATCAAAACTCCTATTGAGCTAGCCAACCACCATCAACATACAAAACTATTCCAGTTATATAATCAGCCTCGTTACTTGCCAGAAAACAGGCAGCTGCGGCTATATCTTCGGGTTTTCCGATTCTTCCTTTGGGAATTTGAGAAAGAATTGCATTAAGCACATCGGGATTATTTTTTACACTTGAGGCCATGTCGGTCTCTACAGCTCCGGGTGCTATCGCATTTACATTTATTCCGTATGCCGCAAGCTCAATAGCCATGTTTTCTGTTAAAGCAACTACTCCTCCCTTTGAAGCAGTATAATGGGAAATATTTTTAAAACCGATTCCAACTCCACCTGAAGATATTGAAGAAATATTAATAATTCTTCCCCAATTATTTGGCTTCATAAGTTTAACAGCTTCTTGGGAACATAAAAATTGTCCTTTTAGGTTGACCGCTAGAATTCTGTCCCACTCCTCTTCTTTAATCTCTTCAAAAGGGGAATAACTTATTATTCCAGCGTTGTTTACTAGTATATCCAATCTACCCCATTTTTCTTTTATTTGAGAAAACATTCTCTCAACCTCGCCTTTTTTTGAAACATCAGCCTGAACGGGTATCGAATCTCTTCCCATTCCCCTTATCTCACCCGCTACCCACTCACATTTTTCCAAATTACTCACACAATTTACACAAACATTTGCTCCCTGCTGAGCAAGTGCTTTTGCAATGGCCGCTCCTATTCCGCGCGATCCTCCTGTTACCAAAGCATACTTTCCTGATAAATCAAACATTGCCATACTTTTATAATAACCACTTTATTTTTTCTTTTCAATTGATTTTTAGAAAAATAAAGGTTAATATCTAGTAGGTTAGTTATGAAGAAAAAACTCTTTAGCATCTTAACTTTAAACTTACTTTTTTTAGCCCTTTTTTATAGAGAAACTTTTGCTGTCTGCCCTGTTTGTACAGCGGCAGTTGGAGCAGGACTTGGCCTTTCGAGATACCTTGGAATTGATGATGCAGTTTCCTCAATTTGGATTGGCGGACTTTTGGTGTCTTTATCTTTTTGGACAATTGACTGGACAGAAAAGAAAAAACCCAGGTTTTTGCAAAAATTTAACAAACCACAAGTTATTTTCTCATCGTTTTCCTTTTGGTATATTCTGACTTTTCTTACTCTTCAAGCTACCAATTTAATAGGTCATCCGTTAAACAAAATCTTCGGTATTGATAAAATCATTTTTGGTACTACAGTTGGGTCTTTAGCCTTCTTGGGAGCATATTTTTTGGATAAAAAGGTACGCAAAATAAAAGGAGGGCAACTCTTCAGTTATCAAAAGGTTGTTTTTCCTCTTGTTTCTCTTGTATTAACAAGTTTTATAATCTATTATTTGCTGCAAATTTTTCCCTAAATTCCCAAAACCTAAAAAATGGTGAATCAAAAAGACATCCAAAAGCTACTTGAAAAAGTAGAAAAGGTAACCTCGCAAAAAAAGCTTGATTTATCTTCAGGTGAGGACTTGTCAATCGGAATAATGAATTTAATCTCCATCGAAGAGCATCTTTTTTATACATCGCAAAAGACTAAAGACAAAAAATACTTAGATTTACTAAATGAAGTTAGGGCAATAAGAACAGAACTTCTTAAAGAAATAATTAAAGATTATGAAGGCGAGGTTTGGTGCATTTCAAAACACCTCCTTGCAGCATCGATGCGGCTTATGGAAGTTGGAACAAAAGAACTTAAAAAAGGAAATAAAGATAAAGCCTGGAGTCTTTTTGATAAATCCTATAAACTCTACTCCTTATTTTGGGGTCTAAATCTCGGTGTGGTTGGCAAAGACAATGTTCAAAAAGATTTAAAAGACGAGGTAAAATTTATCGACGAGAATTCTAAACTCAAAGCTAAAACCTCAGTTTTCTCCAAATTAGGAGATTTAATTCAAAAAGCAATTGACTGCTGCAAAGAATAAAATTTTTTTAAAATCAAAATGTAAAAATTTATTTTTTTGAAATTTGAAATTTGAATTTTGAAATTGTTTAGAATTTAGGATTTTGGATTTTCAATTTTTAACCATTAATCACTTTCCCTTAACCAAAAAAATTTATTAAGTCGAAATGACTTATTTAGTTTTTATAAAATTTCCTAAAAACCTTTCTAAATAGATTAAACTAAATATCAACAAAAATGCACTAAAGCTCATCCAAGAGATTGTAATATAACCAAAATAGGTAAAGAAGCGCTCACTGCAGGAGACAGAAAAACCAACTGCTGAACATGGTATAAGAGGGTCTCCCGTTATCTGGAAATAGTAATGGTAAACTGCAATTATTCCTCCAATCCCTGAAAGTGGTAACACAAAGTTTTTTACCTCATCCTTCAAATTTTTGAAAATTGATACTGCTAAAATTACTGGAAGCGGATACATAAAGATTCTTTGAAACCAGCAGAGTTTACAAGGTTCAAAACCGGCAACCTCAGAAAAATAAAGACTTCCGGCTGTTGCCAGTAAAGAAACAAAAAAACAGAGATACAAATTATTCACAGTTATAAAACTTAATAATTTTTTCCAAATCCGCTTAAAAATACCTAAATTTCTAAAAAGAAAAAGAAGGATAAATAGGAAAAATAATATATTTGAAAACAAGGTTAAAATACTTAAAAAAAGGGTAACTGTTTGAGAAGACATATTTATTTAAGAGCTTCTATTTGCTTTTTCAATAAGTTGCCTAAACTCTTCATAACTTCTGGGCTGAATCCTTTGGTTGTTTAAAATAAATGTTGGTGTTGAATTTAGACGCAGGCTATTTCCTAAAGAAATATCTCTATTAATCTTATCTTCAACTTCTTTAGAGTCGAAGTCATTTTTGAATTTTTCTTCGTCAAGTCCTATTTCTTTTGCATATTGAGAAAAAACCTCCTTGGCATTTGAAACACCTTCCCAGTCTTCTTGTCTCTCGTACAAAAGATCATGCATTTCCCAAAATTTACCTTGTTTTCCCGCAGCCTCGCTCGCCCTTGAAGAGGAATAAGCGTTTCTATGAATAGTAATCAAGGGGAAATGTCTGTAAACAATTCTTAAATCTTCAGGAAATTCCTGCAAAAGCCTTTTTAAAATAGTCTCGTAATTCGCACAAGCAGGACATTGAAAATCTGCATATTCAAATAAAGTCACCTTGGCACTATCATTTCCTCTAATCCAATCGTTAGCCAAAACCTCCACACTTTGTGAAAGAACTTGCTCAGCTGGAGATTTAAAAAAATTGTAAACTCTAACTCCCAAAAATCCTAAAACTAGTACAGAAGCCAAACCTATTGAAAACTTTTTAAGAAAATTAATCCTGTTCTGTCTTTCTCTTTCTTGCTGCTTTAAATTTTTGGCTAACTCTCTTCTTTCTCTTTTGGTTAGTAGGCTTTGTTCCATAAGTTAGTATAAGTTAGTATAATACAAAAACCACACCTAAAAGTTAAGTAGTAAAATCTAAATTTAAATTATTATAAAAGAAGTCCATAAACAAAAATAACAAACAAGTTAGCAAAAAGATAAAATTTTCTTTGACCTTCGTTTAAATTTATTGGAAATCCTGAAAACCAATTCTCAAAATATTTTTTCTCAATAAAATCCGATACCTCATCTATCAAAAGATGGTTTAAAAAACCTAGAACCAAACCTTTAGCAAGAAGTCCGGATGAAGCAATAATCAAAAAAGAAAAAACAACAAAAACAACCTGAAAAAAAGCTCTATGAATAATAAGGTCTGGTAAACTCCTTTTAGCCTCTGATATTAAATAAAAAACCTGGTTAAAATCTTTCTGAGATAAATAAGAAGAAACTTTCTGGGAAAAGCTATCTTGAGGATGGGTAATATAGATGTAAATTAAATAATCAGCTAAGGGTAAGGTAGTTCCTATTATTCCTCCCAACCAGAAAAAAATATAACTAGGATTAAACCACCTTTTTAATAAAGTTAGAAATAAAAAAAATGAAAGAAAGTAAATAAAATGTATTAAAAAATCCCTTTTCATATTAAATTTTTAAGTGTTTGAGAGTTTGAAACTGCATAGCCTAAAGCGTCGTTATTAAAATATGCATAAACATCAAGACCTTTACTTTTGTATTTTTGCATTTTTTCAGCCCATTGTGCAAGTAGTTCTTCAGAATAAGAAGAGGTGTAAAGCATACTCTTGCCATGAAATCGAATATAGAAAAACGGCAATCTTAGTATTTCCGCTTCTTTAACTAATTTTAAGTAATCCTCCATCACCGGCCATTCTTTCCAATCTTGAAAAACCAAAGTAACCTCAGGCAAAGATTTACAAAGAATTCTAAAAATATCCTTATTTAAAAATGAGTTGTTCCTGAATTCAAAAGCATGTCTGAAGCTTTTAGGCAAAAGTTTTATAAAATCTGTAAGTTTCTTTTCATCAAATTTAAGAGAGGGGGGAAGCTGCCATAAAACGACATTTTTATTTTTTTGTTTTTTAGCTAAAACACCGGCTTCTTGGAAAAATTTTTCAACAACCTCTTCACAGTCTCTTAACCTTTTGATATGAGTTATAAAACGATTTCCTTTAATTGAAAAAGTAAAATCAGGGCTGACTGCGGACAGCCATTTCTCGTATGTGGATTTACGAATTTGTCTGTAAAAAGAAGAGTTTACCTCAACACTTTCAAAATACTGAGAATAATATTTCAACCAATCTTTATAAGCCAAATTGCTAGGATAAAAATTTCCCCTCCAGTGCGCATACTGCCATCCGCTAGTGCCTATAAAAACTTTCGCCATTTTTAAGTCCTTTTTCTAACCGCAACAAATGAATTTATTAAATTTGCTTGAGTATTGATTTCAAAGTCAAATCCATCTAAACTCTCTAAAAATTTATACCTATCAGGATTATACCTTTCTATAAGTTTTTTAATAGTCTTTCTAAGTTCTTCCCTATCCATATTTTCAAATCCCTTTCGTTTGTAAAAAAAATATGGATTTAAATTTAGTGCAACTAAAACACCTCCTTCTCTTAGAGATTCAAGTAAATTTAAAACAGCCTCTTTAAAATTCTGGGGAGTGAGATAGCACAAAGAATGCACAGCCAAAGCTAAATCTACGCAATTTTCGCCTTTGCCAACTTTATCTTCTAAAAAGTCTTTAATAGTTTGACTTCTAGCAACTGTATAGGCGTAATTTTCCAAAGTAAAATTGCCCTCTTGCCTTCTCAACAAAACTTTTTTGTGTTCATCCGCGCTTTTGGCATCTGTTATACCCAAATATTTTATTCCTATCTTAAGTTCTGCAAGCTTTCGCTGAAATCTCTCAAATTCACCAACCAACTCTTTCATCAAAGGATTAAATTTTCCCAGCCAGCCAAACCCTAAAAGTTGGCTTGCGAAGATGGCTTCTCTTCCTGATCCAAATTCAAAAATAATTATTTCTTTTTGTCCCTCCCAAGAAGCTGTCTCAGCAACATCTAAAACTAGGGTATATATGTTTCTGTTTGCAAAAGCAAGAATTTCTTTGCGATAATCAAAAACGCTTCTTGCTTCTTTTGTGGGTTCGCCAAAATACTGGTTGTGTATTGGTTCTCTGCCGCTTTCATGCATAAATCGGTAGTAGTTAATTTTTAAACTGTTGGCAGGATTTCAAAATCGCTAAACTCATTTTCTGGTTTTTCCCAAGATATATCAATATGGTAAACTTTTGAAAAAAGAGGGCCTTTTTTACATTTATTAACCATAACCTCGACTTTATCCTTTGGACCTTCAAAGACAGCCTCGACTCTTTTATCATGCAAATTTCTCACCCAGCCTACCAATCCAAGTTTTTTTGCTTGGTGTCTGGTCCACCACCTATACCCAACACCCTGCACCCTTCCTTCTATAAAGATATGAACCCTCAGCCAATAAGTCTTTTCACTTTTAAAATTTCCCATTTTTCTAAATTTTATAATTTCCAGAGATGCTTTTTAAGATCTACCCTAACTTCGTCTAAAAAATTTACTCCTTCGCTAACCAATTTTTTCCTTTGTCCCTCTTTTGCACCGAATGCGTAGCTTTCTGCTATTTTACCTTCCTTATTTACTACTCTGTGGCAAGGAACACTTAAGTCTTTATTGACATGAAGAGCAAATCCAACAATCTTAGGGTTGACCTTGCAGCTAAAATTAAAATCTTTAATTTTCTTGGCTATCTGTCCATAGGTGACAACTTTGCCTTTGGGAATTTTTTTTACGATTTTATAAATCACTCTGAAAACATTTTCTGAAACTTTACCTGACTTCATCATGGTATTTTAGATTTTCTCATCTAATCAGTAAATATTTGAACAAACATCTTTCCATAAATTCCATTATCAATAACCCCTATTGCGACTCTTCTAAACTCCTTCCTTAAAATATTTTCTCTATGCCCTTCTGAATTCATAAGGCCTGTATGAGCCGTAGAAACAGTAGGAGCTAAAGCTAAATTCTCGCCTACTATATGATATTCTATACCTCTGTCGTCAAGTCTGTCGGCAACATCTTTTCCATCAGGAGATATATGACCAAAGTATTTTCTCTCCCACATATCTCTAGCATGCGCTCGCGCAACAGGAAGTAATTCCTGCCTAAAAGTAAGCGGTCTTATCCCTCTTTTCCCCCTTTCCTCGTTAACCAGTTCAAACATTTGTTTTTCAGAAGCCTCATCAACCTTTAACCCTCTATCTTCTACATCTATAGGAATTAATTCATTAGTTCCTGGTTTGACTGTTAAATATGTTAAAGAATCCCTTATGACCCCTCCAAAGACGTCATTCAGTTTTGATTCTAAGCCTGAAGTTTTTTGAACTAAAAATCCTCCAATTTTTGAATCTGTGATATCTTGCTTAAGTTTTGGAAAGACGGGAAGACTCAAAGTTAAAGTGAGAAAAAAGTTTACAAAAATTAATCCTTCAGCTAAAGCGGGAAATATTGATAAAACACCGATCCAAAAGTTTTTAAAAAACTTAACAGGAAGCCTTTTTATAAAATTCATAAACAAAAAACCAAACAAGGCTTCAAAAATTCCTCCGGTAAAAAGAAAACCTAATGCGTTTGAAAGAGAATGAGTAAGGGAAAAATTAACTCTTAAAAACGAGGCAATAAACGGGTAAGTCCACAAAGCAAAAATTAAAGAAAAAAGAAAGCTTAAAAAATCAACCAAAATTATCCAAAAACCCAAGCTCAAAGCCTCAGCTATAAAATAAAAAAGGGCAATTAATATAACAAGGTCAACCCAATTTCCTTTAAATAAAGTGGTGTTCACAATTTTGAAAGTTAAATCTATTATAATTCATTTTGTGAAATACTTAAATGAATTACAAAGGGAAGTTTGTTATTTAATGAAAGACTATCCAATAATTCTGCCGATAATTATAGCTTTAGCCTCAAGGCTTTTCATCGTCTTGAGTGCAGATTTCCCCCTAAACGACGGCGGAATGTTTTATACAATGGCTCAAGAAATTAAAGACTCTAATTTCTTTCTTCCCCTTTACACCTCTTACAACCATTCACAAATTCCTTTTGCTTATCCTCCTTTAACTTTCTATTTGGTAGCTTTTTTTACTAAAATCTTACCGATTTCTACTCTTGATCTCTTCAGATTTTTCCCTCTTACAATTTCATTATTAACAATACCTGTTGTTTACCTAATTGCCAAAGAACTTTTTGACAAAAGAATGGCTATTTTGACAGCTTTTGTATTTGCGCTTCTTCCCAGAAGCTTTATCTGGATTATCATGGGCGGAGGTGTCGCAAGAAGCGCGGGAGTGCTTTTTTGCTTAACTACAATTCTTTTTGGAGCAAAACTTTATAAATCTTCAAAATTTAAAGATTTTATTTCAGCTTGTTTATTTGCAACAGCAACTTTACTCTCGCATTTGGAATGGTATTTTTTTTCTGTCTTAAGTCTTTTAATCCTTTTGTTATTCTTTAAAAGGAAACAAAACATCGCAAGAAGTTTCATACTAATAAACTTTTTTTCTTTAGCCTTTTCATCTGTTTGGTGGCTAACAATCATCAAAAGACACGGCATAGAACCTTTTGCCGCGTTTTCCCAAGCCGGATTCTCTTTAGCTTCCTGGGAATCCTACTTTCAACTAATAACTCTTAATATCACTGATGAACCCTTTCTTACTATTTGGGGAGTCTTAACTCTAATGGGATTAGTGCTTCACTTTTTTGAAAAAAAATACTGGTTAATCTTATGGTTTCTAACTCCCATAATACTGTCGCCCAGAACTTCTCCAAATTTATTAGTCTTACCATCAACTTTTCTTATCGTAACTTCTGTTGACAAGATTGTCCTTCCAAGCATAGTTAAAAGTCTCGGAGCAAAAAGCGGGAAACTTAAAGAGCTGTTTAAATTTTTTAGATTTAAACTATTTTTCTCTCTTATTTTACTTTACTTTTTATTTTCTTCTCTTACTCTTTTGCCCCTAGACGGACTTTATTCTCCTTATTTTAATCATGTTACGGAAAAAGAAAGAGAGGCTTTTGAATGGATAAGGGAAAATACCCCTTTAGATGGCAAATTTCTTCTTCTGACTGAAACTGCCTTACCAACTTGGGGAATGGATCCGGTATCTGAATGGTTTCCTGCAATTACCCAAAGAGCAAGTATTTCAACACCTCAAGGAGCGGAATGGATTAAAAATGGTAAATTTTTCCAAAAAGTAAAACTTTATACAGAAATAAAAAATTGCTACGATAAAGACCTTGATTGTGTAGAAAACACTGTAAGCCTTAACGGAGATTACTTTACACACATACTTCTTTACAAACCTTCTTTAGGTGAAAAAGATAACCTTTTTCTAATCCGACAGGAATTATTTAATTCTAAAGATTATATAGTTGTCTACGATAACCCTGATCTAACAATTTTTTCAAAAAGAATATAAATTCGGTGGTCATGTCAAAATACAAAAAATTTTTTTACATAGATAAATTTCTACATTTGTTTCCTATTTTTGTTTTAATCTTAAGTTTTTCTATAAAAATAACTTTATATAAAGTTTTTGGTACTGAATACTGGTACGATGAAATTATCACTACAGAAATAGGCAAACAAAGTCTACCGGTTTTGTTAGATACAATTAAAGCAGAACCTCATCCGCCGGGATTTTATATATTTCTGAAAATTTTTCCTGTAGAAAATATGTCTAAAACTAGATTTCTGTTAGTCTCTCTAAGCTACCTTTTAATCAGCTTGATAACAATCTGGGGCTATAAAGTTCAAGTCCTAACAAAATATAAGCTTTCCTGGGGGCTAGCACTTTTTTTCTTCCTATACCTTTTTGGAACTTTCCGCTCACATTCGCCATGAAGTCATCTCATTTCCTATTTTCTTGTGGTTCTTCTTAAGTATTTTTTCCTTAATAGACTCAAGTTTTAAATCTACAAAAATGCTTTTACTCTCGCATTTCTTAATAAATCTTCTCTCATTACTAGGGTACCAATATTACTTATTGGCTCTTCTAATTATTTTCTTAATAACAATTCTTTTTCAAAATACTAAGTTATCAAGGATTCTACTAGTATTGCAGTCTTTCCTTCTACTGGTTTACTTATATGCTTGGATTAGCGAACAATTTACAATAAATCTCACTCGCCAGTCTTGGGATAAAGATTATTTTAATAGTCTCTTGGATGCTACTAGTTTCCACTCGACAGGCTCAATAAGTGCTGGACTATCTGCTGATATGAGTGTTTCTCTGGTTATTTTATCAGCCCTAGAAATAAAAGGGTTACAATAAAAAAATTAAAAAGGGATTTTAAATATCTTTTAGTTGTAACAATTTTTTTAATATTAATTTCTTATCCTTTACTAATGTTTGTAAGAACTAGATATAGTTCTCCCCTCTTTCTTGGTCTAAGCACTATAGCAGGGCTGGTACTTTCCAAGCTTGCTAAAAGGAAATTTGCAATTCCTACCATCATAATAATGCTTCTTTTCTTAAAGAGCGTCTTAGCGTTTGCTTCACTAAACGTAGGAATTTATCGCGGATGGATAGCAACTATTTTAAGAAATGAATCAAAAGGCGAAAAATTTGGATTTATAGAGGATAATGGAGCAATCCCCTTAGAATTTATTTTCGAATACAAGGTGGATAATCTTACAGCAGTTAACTTGTTGAAACCAAAGCTATTTGAAAACATAAAAAGCCTAGAGAAAAAGCACCTTGAGGCAGATGGAAAATTTTATGAAATGTCAGATTCTGAAATACGTTTGCTATTTAAACAAAACCAAATTGAAAATTATTTCTACAGACTCAGGATTGATAGAGATAGACCTAGCTATTTCGATCCCAAAAGACAAGTCTTAAGAATACTTGACGAACCATGCAAACAAAGTAAAATTATTCCTTTAGATTTTAGATCAATAATATTTGTTTTCAGAAGTTGCGTTTTCTAGCAGACTTAAGTTGTTTTTTTAATTTTTAATCCCTTTAATTTTAAAATAAAAAATCTAGAAGGACTTATCCTTAACTTGGCCTCAACTTTTTTATTAATTTTTCTATTTATTTAACTTTACTTGTTTCTCTTAGTTTTTTTAGCTCTTTCAACTTCCACATAAAAAGTCTTGGTTTTGATTTGACATTTTTTGCGTCTTTGACAAAGTTTCTTGCCGCCTCAAGCAAGTTTCTCGGTGTCTCTTTTGCCAGCTTTATATACAAGGATTTATGTTTTAGGTCTTCTAGTTCTTCCGCTAACCCATAACCGTACTTTTGGAATTCATGCGAAATATATTTATCCTCGTCTAACTTAAATCTTTTAAGAACCTCGGAAATTCTTGTAAAGGATTTTTTATTACCAGCCATATTTGAAAAAAATTATTTAAGTAAAATATTACTTAATTCAAGCAATAATTTGTCTATAGTTTTATCAAGAATTTCTTTCTCCTCTCTTAAAAATTTTTGCAAAACATAATTTTCTCCCGGAACTCTATCTTTAACCCGATTATCAATACCCACCCTAACCCTCCAAAAATCTTTAGTTTTTAAATTCCTTTCTATTGACAAAAGACCATAATGAAGTTTTGGACCAATACCTTTTTGAATTTTATAGGTCCCTAAAGGCAAGTCTAAATCATCATGAATAACCCATAAATTCGGATTTGATATTGAAAAATGAGTAATAATTTTTTTCACTATTAAGCCAGACACGTTCATTAAACATTGAGGTTTAGCGATAATTAATCGCGGCTTTTTTAAACCTGATTTTGGATAAATTAAGACAAAAGACTGAACCTCTTTAAAAAGTTTAAAACTCAACTCAGGTTTTTTTTCAGAAAATTCTTTTTTTTGAATTTTTGAAACAAAAGCATCAACCACCATAAAACCTGTGTTGTGTCTGATATTTTCATACTTCTTTCCAGTATTGCCAAGTCCAACAATAAGTTTCATTTTCCCTAAATACTTTTTTCCTTAATAATAAAGGGGACGAAATGAAAAATACCGAACTCCTCCTTTTTTATTTCGTCTTTTTTCAACTTTGTAAATCTTGTCATAATTTTATCGTCGCTAATACCTATTGGTGCAACCAAAACACCTCCCACTTTAAGTTGTTCGAAAAGTGCTTTTGGAACCTCTTCTCTTATACCAGCGGTGACAATAATTGAGTCGAAAGGGGATTTTTCTTTCCACCCCCATTCCCCGCTTCCGATTTTAACATAAACATTTTTATAACCTAGATGCTTTAAGTTAAATTTTGCACGTTTTGCCAATTGCGGAATAATCTCTATCGTATATACATCTTTAAATAGTTTTGACAAAACTGCGGCTTGATATCCGCTTCCAGTGCCTATCTCCAACACTTTCTTCTTTCTTGTCTTTGATTTTTGATCTATCAAAAGTTGTGTCATAAAAAAAACCGTATACGGCTGGCTCATTGTTTGACCATATCCGATTGGTACAGGAGCATCATCGTAAGCTATACTCTTATACTCATCAGGTGCAAATTTATGCCTTGGTATCTGAAGTATTACTTTAGCAACTCTTTCATTTTCCAAACCATAAAATTTTTTAATTTTTTCAACCATCTCTTCCCGCTGTTTTTTGTAGTTCATACCTAAAGACGGGCAAATAAGTGGCAGTTTAAAAAATACAAAAGCCTAAAGAGTTAACTTACTAATTTTTAAGTTTACTTTTATTTATTAATCTTTTTTCCAACCTTTTTAGCTAATACTCCCAGAACAGGAACCTCCCATTCCTCACCCTGCCAAGCTTTGTAAATTAAAAGAAGCCAGAGAACAAAACTTAAAATTGAAATTAAAGGTATTAAAGGTATTAAAATAATCGCCATCCCCAAAAACCACTGCAGCATAAAAAGGACAGTAAATATCACGGTAGATTGAAGTGCATGAAACCTAACATACTCATCTCTCTCAAGAATATAAAAAACAATCCCTGTAATTGGACCTAAAACATAAGAAAGAGCCGCAGCTGTATTTCTTGGTAATCCTGTCCCGCTTTTTTCAGTCGTCATATTCCTCACCACCTTTCGATTAAAAACACTTTCAAAACTTTAAAATCCGCAAAAGTTATTCTACCTCTAATCTTTTCAAACACTAACCCTTATGTCAACTCCTATTTGAACAAACACTAAAAAATAGCGTTTTTTTCAAAAACCCTTAAATCAAACAAGTCTTTTTAAAACATCCAATTTTAAAAAAGTGTTTCCTGAGTTGAATTTTCTTTAAAACCCATTTCCTTATCCCAAATTTTAATCTCTCCAAATATTCCGTCATAACCCGGCTTAATTACAATCTCTCCTAATCTTACCTTCTTTACGGCTTCTGAAATCTTTTTTCCGGCAAAATTTTCAATATCTTCAATCTTGGTTCTTAAAAGAACATCAAGCTCGCTTCCAAACTTCTCAACTAAAAGATCATAAAAGGAAGCTACTTCTCGGCTTCCCACCCCTTTATTTAAGCCTTGCACCAACAATTCAAGAAGCGGAACCAGCATTACATAACCAGGTCTTTTGCTATTCTTTGGTTTAATCCATCTGACACCAAAATCATCGTTCTCTGAAAAAATTTCAATTGATTTCGTTGACAAAGATTCTACCCTACTCATGACTCCGATTGTAAGCTGCTTTCCACAGACTGGACAGATAAAGCCTTTCTTTTTTGCCTCATTTGGGGAATAAGATACACCGCAATTTCTGTGGCCTGTATAATGATATTTGCCCTCTTCAGGATAAAATTCAATTGTGTAAACTATTCTGTCATCATCTCCTTTTTTACAAATAGCCTTAGATAAAGCGTCAAAACTAAGTTCGGTTAATTCAAAAACAGTTGCCTCCCTACCCAATTTTTGAGGAGAATGAGCATCTCCAAAAGAAACAATTTCCTTTTCTTCCAATTCTCCTATTTTCCAATTCATAGCAGGATCTGACGATAAACCGGTTTCTATCGCAGGAACAAATTTTTCTAAATCTCCAAATGCCTCTTTAATAGAAGTATATCCGCTCATACTTCCATAAAGACCAAACCAAGGCGTCCAAACATGAGCCGGGATCACTAAGGCCTTTTCACTTGAATTTAAAGCCATCTCCAAGACCTGGGAAAGACTAAAACCTACTATTGGTCTTCCATCAGAAAATAAATTCGCACCCCTTGCTGATAATTCTTTGTTAAATTTCCTTACCGAGTTTATGTCTGGTAAAAATATCATGGTGTGAACCCTCCTTAATTTACCCTTATGGCTATACACACAAGAAACCTCGGTAGTTAGAAGAAATCTCGTTTTTGCACTTCCTCTTTTTAACTTATATATTCCTTGAGCATCTTCTTCCAGTTTCGTCTCAATCTCCTTAAGCCATAATGGATGGGTAAAATCTCCGCTTCCAACTAGATTAATACCTTTCTTTTCGCTCCATAGGGAAATAGACTCCAAAACCATTGAAGAAGAAACAGCTCTTGAGTATTTCGAATGGACCTCTAAGTCGGCAACTATCTGCATAAGTGCTTGCCAAGCCTTCTTTTAAAGTTTAAGATGTATATATGAATATTATCTATCAAATTTTACTCCTTTTCGTTAGTTTATTCATATTGGGTAAGTCAGCCGAGATTTTAATTAAGAATTTAGTCAAGATCTCCTCAATTCTTAACTGGAGTAAATTTATCATAGCGTTTGTAATTTTAGGAATAGTAACCTCTACTCCTGAATTCTTTGTCGGTGTAAACTCAGCAATTGATAAAAACCCGCAACTCTCCCTAGGAAATATCCTGGGAGCAACTATTGTTCTTTTAGGTTTAGTGGTTGGGTCAACTGCATTTTTATCAGGAAGAGTGGTTCTCAGTACGTGGTTTACCAGAAAAGAAGTTTATTTAATGAATGGAATAATACTTCTTCCTATTCTTCTTCTTTACGATAAAATCCTTTCTAGGTTTGATGCTTTTATAATTATTGTATCTTACCTAACTTATCTTTATCTAATCTATTCAAATTTTCAACTTCGTCGCAACCAAAATAACCACCAGCTTCCAAATCACATTGGATTAGAAATTTCTGAAAAAAAACTTGAAAGGGCAGTACTTTTTTTGATTTTAGGCTTTTTAGGAGTTTTTGTATTTTCAAGATTTGCTGTAAACAGCGCAGTTTATTTAGGAAATACTTTAGGGATACAGGTGCTAATTCTTGGTATCTTAATATTTTCAATCGGAACAAATTTACCTGAGTTAGTATTGACATTAACTGCCTTAAGAAAAAAAGGGAAAACTCTGGTTGTTGGAAATGTTTTGGGAAGCGCAACTACAAACAGCTTAATACTTGCGGTGGTGAGTTTGATTGAGCCTATTAAAATTTCAGATTCAGAACCATTTTTTGTCGGAGTGATTTTTTTTATAGCGACTGTTACCTCCTTCTTGTTTATTATAAGAAGTAAAAACGACATATCTAAAAACGAGGGATTAGTCCTTTTAGGTATTTATATTCTTTTTGTAATAACAGAGATAGTAACAAAGATTATTTAAATCTTTTTAAAAAAGGTTAATCCGCGATATTCTACTTTTTTTGAAGTTTGAAGAGTTTTTTTATTTCATTGACCGTTGTAATTGCTTTTACATCCTTATCATCCCTAAAACGCACCAACCTTGGAAACCTGAGCGCAAAACCAGAAGAATGAATCGGAGATTTGGTAATATCATCCGCAGCTATTTCAACAACTAAAGAAGGCTGTACCCAAACATCAGGTATTAAGGTTTTATCTATCTCTGCATACTCCTTGGGTTTATCTTTAATTTCCAAACTTTTTAGCCTTTTCTTTAATTCAGCAAATTGCTCATCCGTCAGTCCGGTTCCAATTTTTGTAATAGTCTTTATCTTTTCACCTTCTTTCACTCCGACCAAAAACCCTCCCAGTCCAAACCCCGCCCTTTTTCCCCTTCCCGCATAATAACCCATTACCACGCAGTCGACGGTGTCTGCTAATTTTCCTGCAGCTTTTTCTTCCTGTTTCATCTTTACCCAACGCCAGCCGGTTCTGCCGGGAACATAAGGGGTATCAAACCTCTTAACAATTACCCCCTCCAACCCCTGTTTTACCTTTTTTCTATACTCTTTGTTTATTACTCCAGGATTATCAGTAACCAAAGCCTCGTCTACCACCAAGAGTTTGCCACTTTCAACAGTTTCGCGAAGAATTTCCCTTCTTTGATAATAAGGAATATCCATAAGACTGCTACCGTCTTTATAGATAATATCAAAAATCTGAAATCTCAAAGGAATTTCTTTTGCTTTCTTCTCAACCTCGTACTTCCTCCTTCGTCTCATGGTTGTTTGAAAATCTGCAATTTTGACCATTTCAGGATCCATTCCTACTGCCTCTGAATCCAAAATTACCTCTCTTGCTTTAATATATTTGCCAACTTCTTTTAACTCGGTAAACATCTCAAAAACATTATTTAGATTCCTGGTAAATGCCCAGACTTCATCTTTATTTTTTCCCTTTCTAAAGTGAATTAAAACCCTTAATCCATCAAATTTTGGTTCAACAAAAACTTTCTTCATCTTTTCAAGCATTTCTTTTGGGCTTTTTAATCTTTGCGCAAGCATAGGTAAAACCGGTATTCCGATAACTGGTTTTATATCCTTACAAGCCTTATCAACACCGAATTCTTTTACTTTCTTTGCTAAAAGACCCACATCCGGAACAACTTGGTAAGCTCTCTCAAGCTTTCCCTTTTTACTTTTATCACCAACCTCCATCCAGGAAAGGGAATCAAGTATAGTCTTATCGGAAAAACCAAGTCTAAGTTTACCAACCGGAATTCTTGCTAAAAATCTCACAGAAAGAGGGTCTAATTCAGAAAAAAGTTTAGCCATAGCCTCAATTTTTCTTTCCTGGCTTCCTTCTCCTTCGTCCTTGGCAATTTGTATTAATTTCTCATAAACTTCCTCAACGCTTGGGTTTTTTTCAGCCGATGATTTGCCTTTGTTTAAACTTTCAGCCAATACCCCCAAATCACCCATTTGTTTATAAAGTCTTTTAACCTCGTCTAAGTCCTTCCCATAAGCTTTAGCGATAATTTTTAATAACATTTTTTCTGCCAAGTTAAAATCCACTCCTTTATAAGCGGGAAGCAATCTTCCCGAAAGAAGATAGCAAATTTTGTCAATCTCCTTTTCCTCGGACTTTTTAAAAAGCTCAGACAAAATCTGGGTCATTGCGTTTCTTGAAGAGGTTTTTTCAAGCTTTTCCAAATAAAAGGAAAGATCCTTAAATTTCATGCCAGTTTATTATACAACTTTCCAAAATCCTGATTAATTTTTTAAAAACTTTTCTAAAGGTGGTTGTTGTGAAAAATAGGAGGAAAAGAAAAGGTAAGTAAAAATAACAACGCCTATGAAAATGATACCAAAAACAATACTAATAATTCCCGATGATTCTTCATGCATCATTTTATTTAAACCATCGCCCACCAAAGTCAAACCAAAAAGAGACGGTAAAATCAAAATCATGTATAAAAATTGTGGGTCGTTTGGAAACATATTTGAAACTTTTAATTTTATTTATTTATTATATACCTTGCCGCCTTGGTTTTTCCTTCTTTTTTAACAATTCCTTTATTCATCAAATAACCTAAATCTCTCAAAATGGTATCCTCTGAAACCATAGGTAAAACATTTTTTAATTCTTGCATAATAGCGCTACCGTTTTCGGATATAAATTCTATTATCTTCATTTGTCTTTCGGAAAGAGTCACCTGTTCGCCAATCTTACCTTTCAATTTAGCATCTATTGAAAGCTTTCTTACCTTTTCTTTGATTTTACTAAGTTCAAAAGCAACAACCCAGGTAAAATAGGCAAGCCATGCTGTTAAATCCCTGTCTACTAAAATTTTAGACTGTCTATCCACCTGAGATAAAGCTTGGTAATAACTTTCCGGGTCAGAGTCAAAGTGTTCCTCCAAAGCAAAAAATCTTTTGATATCATAACCCTCTCTAATCATTATCAGATTTGAAAATGCCCTTGCTGTCCTGCCATTGCCTTCAACAAAGGGGTGAACACTTACCAATATGTAGTGCGCAATTCCCGCTCTTAAAATAGGATGAATTTCCATAGCCTCTTTAGAATTAAGCCAATTGAAAAAATCCTCTAAGATAAAAGGAACCTCGATGAAAGAAGGAGGTTGAAAGATTATCTCTTGAGTCTCCTCATTTTTTACAACAACCCCGGTATTTCTTAAAACTCCCGCTTTCTCCGGAGGCACAATTTTATTCACTGTTTCTTTATGAATTTCCAAAAGCATTTCCATGTCATACCCTCCTCTTTTGCTAGCCAGATCATCCAAAAGCCTCATTACATTTCTGTAATTTATAATCTGCTGTACATCGCGTTCATAAGCAACTACATCTTCACCTTCAAGTATTTTCTTTGTTTCATCAAATGAAAGTTCCACTCCCTCAATATGAGTCCCGTGATGAACTCTCCTTAACAAAGCTTCTGATTTGAATTGCTTTTCGTAATAGGGAACAAGAGGAGAATTCTCAATAACTTCTTTGCACGCTTCTATAACTCCAATATTTTTTAAAATTTGATTTGTAATAGTAAACTTTGGAGTATACACGACCTTTTAATTATACGGAAAATCTGCGGAAAAAACAATAACTATTCGGATTTTAACAAATAATTTAGGCAACTCTTTATTAACTTAACTAAATCAGGGAAAAATTTAGACTACTCAGACTAGGGATTTAAAAATTTCAGGAATTTTTTCAGATAAATCATTAGCGTTGTAGTTTATTCCGACCTTTTTGTAAAGCTCGTCCGCTGCCTTTTTAGCGATATACGAAGAGGAGGAAGCAGCAAGAAACGCGTCATTTTTAGCAAAAAGAGAAACTGTAAGCCCTGCTAATACATCTCCTGTCCCGCCTTTTGTCATTCCAGGATTTCCTCCTTTAACCAGAATACAATTCTCAGGCGAGCAAACAATCGTTGTCTGATCCTTAAAAACTACGATACACCCATACTTTTCTGCAACTTTTTTCACCAACCTCTCTTTTTCTCTTTTCTTTTGAAAGCCGCCTGATCCTTGAATATCTTCTTTAAACAAAAGTTCGAATTCTTTTCTATTTGGAGTAATAATCGCATTTTTGGGAATCAAGTTAGGTTCAATAACTTGTAAACTTCCAGCATCAATGACCCACTTTTTATCAGGAAAACTTTTAAGCAAACTTTCCGTTATCTCTCTGGTGATTCTTCCTTCAAGATGATTTTGGTAGTGTCTTTTCCAAACTGGAGTTTTCTCGCTTCCATAGCGCATAAATCCAGGACCAATTAAAACCGCATCTGATTTTTCAATATACTTTTCAGTATCCTCCCAAGGAATCCAGATAAATGAAAGAAGGCTGGATTTTATTTTTTCTGCAATCCTTCCAACAGACTGCTCCGGTGTTGCGAAAAAGACCATATCTACAATTCTTGAAGCTACTTTCAAAGATAAAATAGGTGCTCCATGGAAAAGTCTTGAACCTCCTATAATTGTTACCTGACCATTATCTTCTCCGGAGGAATCTTCAGGAGGTTTGTAAAGTTTCTTTAGAAAAGCTTCTTTAAATATTCTCATTGAAAATTAAGAATATTATAACCTATACTTTAATAAATGGTAGTGAAAAAATCTTTTAAAGATAAATCTACTTACGAAAAGACTCTAAAACAAAAATCAATTGAAGAAAGACTTAGAAGGGAAGCTTTAGAATTCAAAAAACAGTTTGCTAATCAACTTCTAAAACTTGTTGCCAGCGGTTTTGGGTTGGTTTCCGCTCTTGCTTGGAATGAATTTATAAAAGAATTGATTAAAAGATATGTTGAACCTTTCTTTGGTAGAAATTCAGGATTAGTATCTCTTGCTGTTTATGCCCTTACTGTTACCTTCTTAGCTGTACTCATAACTTATCAGTTAAGTAAAATTATTAAAGTTAACGAGGAAAACTCTAAAGTTTAAAATCAACCCTCTTTTTTTTCAAGAGCCTTCGCAACTTCGCTTACAAAGGTTGGCTCAATAAACCTTTTGCCCTCAACTCCAACTCCTCTTATTAAGAATTCTCCTTCGGCTCCTGTGGAAGGCAGCCCCTCAATCCCGACAGGATCGCCCTCCCCATCTATTAGCATCCAGGTAATAGGATAGCCTTTTTCATGATGAAAACTTATTGGTATCCACCTTGCTTTCTCTGGTATACTTCCAGAGGGCTTTCTAAATGGACTGTAAACCTTTTCACCTATATTGTATTTTTTCTTTGGCATAAATTTTAGTATTTCAAAAAGGTTTAATTCTAACTTCGTATTTTACTAAATTTTTACAACTTCTAAATCCCCAAAATCTTTTAAATAATGGGGATCGGAGGTTGTAATTATAGTTTGCTGAACTTTTGAAATATCAAAAACAATTTTTCTGTGTCTGTGATCAAGTTCGGAAAAGATATCATCTAAAAGAAGTGTTGGTTTTTCTTTTGTCTTATCATAAATATATTTCAATTCAACTAATTTTAGCCACAAAACTGCCATTCTTTGCTCACCTCGAGATCCAAATCTTGAAAGATCACGCTGTCTTTGGTTCGAATTTTTTGCTTTAAAGATAATATCGTCTCTGTGAGGTCCTACCAGTGTTGTTGCCGCAGCAACTTCTTCTTGAGCATACTGTTCAAGTCTTGCCTCACTAATAGCACTCTTGTCATATTCAAGCTCAAAATCATCAAAAGGACTGCCAATTTGCAGTCTGTTTGCAAAATCAATAAACTCCTCTCTTTTTACTGATATGTAGTCTCCATTCTTAATAAGCAGTCTATCCCAAAAAAGAAGCTGACTTCGAGAAAGTCTCTCTTCCCTAATTCTCAAAAGAAGTCTGTTTCGCTGTTTTAAACCCTTCTCATAGGAAAGCGACGCTCTTCTATATTCTCTGTCCACCTGTGAAAGTACCGTATCTAAAAATTTTCTCCTTAAACTTGGGGGGCCAGTCACTAGCTCCATATCCCATGGCCCAAAAAGTACCGCTTTAAATGTACCGGCAAAATCAATTAGCCTTCTCCCAACTCCGTTTATCATCAGCTTCTTTCTCTCAACTTTCTCGCTGGTATAGGATAAATTCTCAATTTTTATCTTCCCCCTTGTCAAAGTAACCTCAAGGTTGTTGCCACCATCTCCCTTTAAACTATCGCTTACCAAAACACCTTTAACCTTAGCCACTTCTTCGTCATGTTTAATCATCTCCTCCTCTACTCTTGCTCTAAATGATTTTCCTGTAGAAAGAAGAAAGAGTGCCTCAAAGATATTGGTTTTTCCTGAAGCGTTTGCTCCGGTTATTACAGTTATACCGCTGGAAAACTCCATCTTTTTCTCCTTGAAATTCCTGAAATTACGAAGATAGGTACTGATTATTAACATCCTTTAACTTTCTAAACCTTTTTTAAAATCCGTTCTCCATTAATTCAAGTAAAGACTTAATCTTTTTTAAAATCTTTGGTTTTTTGAAAACCTCCAAAAAGTTAGACCTTAAACTTGGCAAGTAAGAATCTTCTAAAATTTTCTCCAGGTCCAGTTTTCCACCCATTGGATATTCTTTTTTGATATCAATAGGAATTCCTGTAAGGCTTTTAAGCTGTAAAATTGCATATGTTCTAAGAGTTTTTAACTTCCCAAATTTTCTAAACCGCCTTAAAGAAAGAATAAACTTTGGATCTTTAAAAACAACAAATTCCAAACCGGCTTTCTTTGCTTTTCCTACAAATTCTACATCTTCGCCATAAAAATTTTCTTTAAAACCGCCCAATTTTTTGAAACCCTTGCTGGTGATACCGATGAGTGCTCCGAGAGAAACAGGATAGTTTATAGCCTTTCCCACTTCCAGATTAAGGTTAATAAAAGTTGCTATTGCTTTATCTGAAGATTCCGAACTGTCGGCGTCGCACCAACAAGTAAATACATCACACTCCTTTTGTAAAACTCTATACCTAACTCCCTCTAAAAAATAAAAAGGAATTCTTACATCAGCATCCATAAAAATAATCCATTCAGCCTTCGCCTTTTTACCACCAATATTTCTTTGATAAGAAACATCCCTTTTACTTTTTATAAGAACCTCTAAATTCTTGAAATTACCCTTAAACCTCAAGGCCTCAGAAATCGTTTTATCTTCAGACCCACCATCGACAACAATTACTTCAAAATCTCTGAATGATTGGATACTTAAATCGCTAAGAATCTTAGGCAGATATTTTTCTTCATTCAATGTGGGAATAACTATTGAGAAGAAATATTTTTTAGAAAGACTTTTATTTTTCATAAAATTTTAAAAATTTCATTAGAAAGAATCTTAAACATTCTTTAAAAACCAAAGGATTGAGATTAATAAAACTTAAGAGTTTTTAAGTATTTGGCAAACTGGACAAAAGTAAGTTCCTCTACCAGATAAAAAGAATTTCTTAATTTTTGACTTGTGACAGCGGCTACAAGGCTCCCCCTCTTTTGCGTAAACAAGCGTGTGTTCCTGGTATTTTCCTTCTTTGCCGTCGGGTGTGACATACATAAGCTCTGAGGCACCTCCCCATCTTAAACCCTGTTTAAGGACTTCTCTAACCGCCTCGAATAGTTTTTCTACTTCGCCTCCATTCAGCTTATTTGCCTTAGCTTTGGGGTGAATCTTTGCCAACCAAAGAGCGTCGTTTGCGTAGATGTTTCCAATTCCAGCGATTTTTTCCTGATCCATTAAAACAACCTTAATTGGTCTAGAAGTTTTAGAAAGAATTTCTTTAAACTTTTCCAAGGTAAGAATATTTTCAGGAGGATTTTTAGAATCAATAAGAGGCTCAGGCCCTAGTTTGCCCACAAACTCGCTTTCTGTTTTTAACTTTGAAGTCTTAATCACTTTTATCCAACCAAAACGTCTTAAATCGTTGTAATAAAGCCTTCCTCCCTTATCTAAATGAAAAACTACATGGGTGTGCTTTCCATTGATACCGCTTATCACCTTAGGAGAAATCTCGTTTGAAAATTTTAGATTTGGGCCTCTATAAATAAGTTGTCCCGTCAATTTTATATGAATGACAATAGAATAGCCGTTTGAAAGATCAATTGAAAGTGCTTTTCCAAACCTCCTAATGTTTTTTACTGTTGCTTTCTTGACATATTGCCTTTCTCCACTAAAAACTTTTGGAAATCTTACTTCAACTTCCTCAATTCTATGACCAATTAAGTATTTTTGAAGCTGTTGTCTTATTGTTTCTACTTCAGGTAATTCAGGCATTTCAATGATTTACACAGATTTTGATACAGATTTCGCTGAATCGCAAGTCCAAATCCTGCGCCTAATTTCCAATTTTCAACTATCCAAAGTTAACGGCAATAGCCAACTTGTAACCAGTCGCTTTCAAATAATTAACAACCTGTCTTTCCAAATTTATTAGAAAATTTCCCGCTGATTTAATTTGAATAACAACCTTGTCCTCAACCAAAATTCTGGATTATATATTCCCAAAACTTCACCTTCGTAATTTATTTTAAGTCTTGGCTCCCTCGCATATTTTATTCCAAGTTCATCAAACTTCTTTGCCAAAGCTCTTTGATAAACGACTTCTTTGTGCCCAAAACCCAACTTGTTATAAACGCTAAATATTACCACCCTAACCTTATAAGTTAAATCGCCATATAAAACATATAAAAAGTTTGTCTTTAGTGTTAGTCATCTTTTTACATCCGTGATATCCGAAATAAATCCGAGTAAATCCGCAATAAATCTTTTTTTTCCAAACCTCTCAGCGTTTGCTTGTATTTTCTTTCTATCCCATCTTATTTTATTAAATCTATCAATGGCCTTTTTTATTGATTTTTCATCAGTGGAATTAATTAAAATCCCAGTCACTCTATCAACAACCGTTTCTTTAAATCCTCCACCTTTGTAGGCAATAACTGGAGTTCCGGCTGCCATCGCTTCAACTGGAGTTATTCCAAAATCCTCATCCTTTGCTAAAGCTATCAGCCCCTTTGCCCTAGCATAAAGTGGCCAGAGCTTTTCATCACTTACCCACCCTAATAACTCAACATTCTTAGGTTTAATCTTCATAAGCTTTTGTTTTAGGCTTGAAAAGCCAAAGCCCTCGCCAACAATCTTTAACTGGTATTTAGATAAAAATTTTGACTGAAAAGCTCTTACTGCATCCTCAATTCCCTTTCCTCCGGCTAACCTGGAAACTATCAAAAAATATTTTCCCTTTTTTCTTATTTCCTTGGTTTTGCTAATTATCTTTTCAACATCAACTGGCGGATAAATAACTCTAGATTCCTTTCTATAAAATTTTTTAATTCTTGCTTGAACATTCTTTGAGTTAGCTATAAAGTATTTAATTTTTTGGGCTGTTTCCCAATCATACATCCTTAAAAAATGACCAACAACCATTGAATAAATTTTCACCGGAAAATATTTTCTAAATCCAACTGAAACCTCATATCCATAAAGCCAGCGTGGAGGGGTGTGGCAATAACAAATCACTTTAGTCCTTGGACCAACCTTAAAACCTCTAGTAATATACCAGCTCGAACTAGTTATTACTAAATCAAAACCACTCAAATCAAAACTACTCCAAACAACGGGTGTCAAAAAACGAAGAGGGCTATAGAGATTTCTAATCTTTAAAATTGGCGCTAAAAAACTTTCAACTATTTTCTTACCCTTAAACTCCTTCCAAGCTATAGAGTCTTTAACACAAAATGCAGTGTAAATTGAAGCATTTGGAAAAATTTCAGTTAACGCTTTTAAAACCCTTTCAGCTCCGCCAAATTCTTTCAGATAATCATGAACAAGGGCTACCCTTAGTTTATTAGATAAGTAAGAGCTGTTTTTCTTCATCTAAAGCTTTTCCTATCTTTTTAACTCTTTGAGAAAGAGTTTTAAACCCAAGCTTTTCAAAAAGTTTTAAAACCTGATGATTATCGACATCCCAAACAGATGCATTTTCCAAACTGAATTTAAGCGGTACATCCTTGACAACGGTTGCAAGTTTAAGGTAAAGTTGGGCAAAGTCCTTACTTTTCCTAAGTTTCTCTGAAACCTTAGTTGGTATTTTATCTAAATTTTTATAAATATTCTCAAAAGAAGAAAACTTTCTAAGAAGATCAGATGCAGTTTTTGGTCCTATCCCAGGTACTCCAGGATAATTATCCGAAACATCTCCAACTAAAGCCTTGTAATCGGGAATTTGTTCAGGCTTAACTCCCAACTTCTCTACAACATCCCTCTCCTGCATAAGTTTTGCATTTGTTAAGCCAACTATTGGCATATAAACTCTAGTATTCTTATTAACAAGCTGAAGCAAATCTCTGTCGCCGGTAACAATGATGACCTCAACTTCTCTAGACTTCAAATTCTTTTCTTTCTTTTTTAATTTTTTATTTACAATAGCTGATATTGTAGCGATAACATCGTCGGCTTCGAAACCAGCGCATTCGTACACCGGAATTTTAAAAGCTTCAATAACTTCTCTTGCTTTACCAAATTGACTTGAAAGACTTTCATCAATTTTTGGTCTTTGGGCCTGATAAGAAGGAAGCTCTATGTGTCTGAATGTCGGAGGCTTGTCAAAGGCAACTGCTATATACTTAGGCTTAAGATCTTGAATAATTTTTAGAAACATGCTTACCAGCCCATAAACCGCATTAACAGGTTCGCCTCTTTTGTTTGTTAATGGTGGCAGAGCATGAAAGGCTCTATGCAGAATTGCATTTCCATCAATTAAAACTAGTTTCTCCATAAGATTTTTTTAACTCTTCCAAACCTTTGAATAATTTCTTATACAGCGGACTTTTACTTATTTTTTGGCTTTTCACCAACTATTTTTTCAAACTGCTCTCTATCTAATGTTTCTTTTTTGAGAAGCTCGTTAACTAATTCATCAAGTTTTTTTCGGTTTCTGCGAACCAAATTCAAAGCTTTTTTATAACAACCCTCGATAATTTTGCGCACCTCATTATCAACCCTACTTTGCATTTGGGGCGAAATGTTGGAAGGTTCATACCAGTTTGGTCTCCCAAATTCGTCAATATCGTATTGAGGACCCAAATCGATAGGGCCTAATGAACTCATTCCAAAATTCACAACCATTGCCCTCGCCAAACGAGTTGCCTGGGCGATGTCATTTGCTGCGCCAGCAGAAAACTCGTTGAAAATTATCTCCTCAGCTGCTCTTCCTCCCATCATCGCAGTTATTTGGTCAAGAAGCCTAGAACGGGTTTCATGAGTTCTATCCGCCGCAGGAGGAATTAGGGTATGACCTAGACTCATACCCCTTGCAACTATAGATATCCTTTGAACAGGATCGGTATCGGGCAGAAAATGAGTTACTATTGCATGACCCGCCTCATGATACGCAGTTAATTTTCTGTCTTCTTCAGATTGAAGTCTTTTTTTAGCAGGGCCTAACTTAACCTTGGTCGCAGCCTCCTCAATATCCTCCAGCTCAATGTAGGATTTATTTTGCCTTGCTGCCAAAATAGCTGCTTCGTTTAACATATTCTCAAGATCTGCCCCAGAAAATCCAACCGTCCTATCCGCAATCTTTTCCCAATCTATTCCTTTGGCAAACTTTTTACCTTTAGCATGAATTTTAAGGATGGCTTCCCTTCCCTCTTTATCAGGCATATCAAGAATCACCCTTCTATCAAATCTACCAGGACGAAGAAGTGCAGGGTCTAATAAATCGCCTCTGTTTGTTGCCGCCAAAACTACTACATTATCATTTGGAGTGAAACCATCCATTTCAACAAGAATCTGGTTTAATGTCTGTTCCCTTTCATCGTGACTTGCTATAAATCCTCTCCCCCGTTGACGACCAATGGCGTCTATTTCATCAATAAAGATTATTGAAGGAGCTGAGGCTTTAGCCTGGGCAAAAAGGTCACGCACCCTAGAAGCTCCTACTCCGACCAACATTTCCATAAATTCGCTTCCTGCCATAGAAAAAAAAGGTACATTAGCCTCTCCCGCAACCGCTCTTGCCAAAAGAGTTTTGCCAACACCTGATGGGCCGATTAAAAGAACACCCTTTGGTGTACGCGCTCCAATCCGGCGGTACTTAGCAGGATTTTTCAGAAAATCAACGACTTCTTCCAACTCTTTTTTGGCGTCATCCACTCCTGCTACATCGTCAAATGTAACCGATTGCTTTCCTTTAGCGAAAAGTTTAGCCCGAGAACGACCAAATGAAAAAATATCCTGAGCTCCTTTTGTCTGCGCACGAATTATAAAAATTATAATTCCCAATGTAAGAATGAGCGGGAGCAATAATCCCAGGATATCACCTGCTAACTTAGATAAGGACTGGTCGGCAATTGTATAGTTTACAGAATCGGGACTAATACCTGACTTTTCCAAAAGATCTGAAAATTTTTCACCCTCTTCTTTTGTAGCTATCTTTACTAAGCCATCCCTGTAGGTAAGAATAAGCTTGTTGCCCTCCACCAAAACCTTTTCTACATTTCCCTGCTTTATATCCAATAAGGCTTGAGAGGTTTCAAGCCTAGTTTCTACTTTTCTAAACTCAATTAACGAGAGAGCAAAGGGAAGGAAAAAAATCAAAATAAAAATAGCCAAAAGAATCTTCCAGATGTCAATTTTGAATCTGAATTCAAATTTTTTAAATTTCTTTGGATTTAGTTTATTAATATCAAGCGGGTCCATCTTGAATACCAACAGATTATATCACTTAAGCGTTATAAGTTTCTAGTTGAAGCAAATTAACTAGATAATTTTTGCTCCGGGTAAAACACTTTTTTCGGGTGAAAGTAAAATAGCTTCGTCTTCTGAAATTGCGGCTAAAACCATTCCTTGTGATTCAACACCTTTAAATGTCTTTGGTTTTAGGTTAGAAAGGTAAACTACCAACTTTCCGACTAGATCTTTAGGATTGTAATATCTTTTAATACCGGAGACCACTGTTCTTTTTCCCAAATTACCAACATCAAGCTTAAGTTTCAAAAGTTTATCAGTACCTTCAATTCCTTCAGCACTAATTATTTTAGCAATCCTTAAATCAAGCTTTTTAAATTCTTCAAAATCAATCATTTTCTAAAAGTTTAAACCCATCTTTTCTTTGACCTCTTTTAAGGTAGAGGCTGCAATTTCTCTTGCCTTTTTAGCTCCTTCTTTTAAAACATTTTCAATATAAAAATCATCCTTTTCAAGCTCTTTTCTCCTTTTTTGAATAGGCTCTATTTCCTTAAATATCGCCTCTGCAAGACTTTCTTTAACAAGGGAGTACCTAACACCATCTCCTAGATATAAATTTTGACATTCTTTTCTTTTTTCCTTGCCCTGAAAAAGTTCGACTAAAGTAAAAAGTGCCCACACACCTCCTTTTTGCGGCAAAGTAATTCCCCTCCCTTCATCCGTAGTAACTTTTGCTAACTTTTTTTTAATCGTTTCAAGGTCGTCGCTTAAAGAAATAAAACTTCCTTCTACAGACTTTGACATTTTTCCCTCTCCAGTAAGAGAGGGAACATAATGCCCTTGGGTTTTAAATTGTTCGGGCAAGGGAAAGTTTGTAAAGTACTTTTGATTCATCTTTCTTGCAATCTCTCTGGCAACTTCCAAATGAGGAATTTGGTCATCTCCCACCGGCACGACATTTGCTTTGTAGATTAAAATATCTGCAGCCATCAAGATGGGATAAAAAAGCATTGCCATATTTGCATTTTTTGGATTCTCTTTTATTTTATCCTTGTAGGTAGGAAGATGAAGCATGCGGAAAACACTAATTACCGTTGAAAAAAGATAAGACAACTCCAAATGCTCTGGAACTTGAGACTGAATAAAAATAGAAGATTTTGAAGGATTAAGTCCTGCGGCTAAATAATCAAGCACTACATTGCGAATATTTTCTCTAAATATCTTTGGAGTGTAAGGTGTATTAATTGAGTGTAAATCCGCAACCATATAAAAGGTTTCGTAATTAGGATCATCTTGTAAAGCCAGCATACCTTTCACCGCACCCAAATAATTCCCGAGATGAAGCCTACCCGTTGCCCTTATTCCTGATAAAACTCTTTTTTTATTCATAATTAAAGCTTATTAAAAAAATCCGCCCCTTGCGGGGGCAAAATATGACTTTGGGTCTAATTAGTGTCAGGGGTGGGAGTCGAACCCACAAACCTTGCGCTTATGAAACGCCTGCTCTGCCATTGAGCTACCCTGACAAAACTGATTGACTTCAGATATTTAATTGTCAAATTATAACAAATTTTATGGTATAATAATATTTGGAAAAAATTTCATGCGGGGTAGTGTACGGCTGCACGCGAGGCTCATAATCTCGCAGGCTGGGTTCGACTCCCAGCCCCGCAACAAGCCTTTAAAAATCTTAAATTGCCTTCTTCCCCAAATAATTCAGTAAGCAAAACTAAAAACCAAAAAGCTTAAGCCACTTCTTCCAATTGGCTTCGCTTAACACCTCTTGATTTTCTTCTATCTTGGGAGCAAATTTTTTGACTATTTCAGCATCAGGTAAAATAACAACTATTTCACCTTCGCGAACAAGACCTAACTTATCCCGCACTTGCTTCTCCAAATAATCTTCAGACTCAATCATTGAAAGCTTACTTTCAAGATCTTTTTTCTCTTCCTCCAACTCCCTTAACCTATGTTCAGCCTCTTTTATCTTTTTATCTGAATCACTTAATTTAAAAACGCCTCTTATAAGAGAGAAAAAAAGGAATAAAACAAAAATAAAAAGTATATAATTTAAAAATTTCTCTATTAAAATTCTAAATCTAACCCTTAGACTCTGAAAAAATTTTTGTCTTGACATATTGACCTTTTTTTAAAAACTATGGTATCATACAATAACTATAAGCTATATTCTAATAAACTCACAATCCGCCTGCCTTAAAAAACAAGTGTCCAGAAAGTCTTTTTAATTATGGCACAAATTACATTAAAAGAGCTTCTCCCAAAATTTATAGAAACCTTAAAGAGTCAGAGTAAATCGTTTTCCACAATAATTGCTTATAGGGCGGATTTGGAACAGTTAATTAATTTCTTAAGTCAAAGAAATAAGGTCTTGCCTAATCAAATTACACAATCTGATATTGAAATCTTTCGGGATACACTTCTTACTAAAAAGTACACCCCTAAATCAGCTTCAAGAAAACTTAACGCCATAAAGACATTTTTCAGGTGGGCGGTTTCAGAAAAATATCTGTCATCAAGCCCCTCTGAAAACGTCACTCATCCAAAAATTGAACAAACTCCTCCAAAATTTCTTTCACCAATAGAATACAGGGCATTAAGAGATGTTGTTAGGACCGATCCTAGGATAGCAACAATTGTTGAACTTATTCTTCAAACTGGGATGCGAATTTCAGAGGTAGCTAATTTAAAATTAGAAAATATAAAAGAAAATGAAATCTTAATTGAACCGCATGCTACCCAACCTGCAAGAACAGTTCCTCTAAATAACCCCGCAAAAATTGCACTTAAGCAATATCTCAAAATCAGACCAAAATCTAGCCTTTCCTTTGTTTTTGTGAGCAAAAACGGAAAACCTCTGGCTATAAGAAACATAAGATCGGCTATTGATAAATATATGCAGAAAGCAGAAATTCCAATGTATTCAGTAAATGACTTGAGAACAACTTTTATTATTGAAAACATTAAAAACGGAGTCGACTTAATTCTTATTTCTCAAGCTGTCGGACACAAAAGACTCTCAACAACTGAAAAGTATCTTGAATTAGCAAAAGTAAAACAACCCGGAAGAAAACAGTCTCTTGCAGAACTCTAGTTAAAAACATCCTCTTTTTTTTGATTTTTCTTTTTAAAAAAGCACAAAGTGGGAAATTTTAAATTTTTTTGTGAGAGTTTTTAAGGCAAGGCTTTAAAAAGAATTAATTTAAAGTTGAAAACTTTTGGATAAATTAGGTGGCCCGGGATGGATTCGAACCATCGGCTTCCATCTTATAAGGATGGCACTCTACCGCTGAGTTACCGGGCCTTAATTTATAATTTTAATTTATAATTATTATAGCAAAGATTAGAATTTTCTTAAAAATTTAGGTTTTAAAAAATAACTTTAAATTTTTAAAAGTCCTTGAAAAAAACTTCTAACAAAGAGGCTTCTGATTTTAAACTTACAACTTTGCTCTGGATATAATTTCTTTTTCAACAATCTTTACATCTTTTCCATACTTTATTCTACTCATCTCTTTTATAATTTCCGCAACCTTTGAATTCATCAACTTTTTTTGCTTACTTATATCCTTTGTCAAGTCCATACTAAAAGCGGGAACAGGTTCATTATTAACAACTGTTTTTATGTATGCATGATATCTTTCTATATTTAAAAGGTCATCTTCTGTAAATACAGGAGCAAATTGTCTTGCTAAATAATTAGCATCATCAACGCCAACCCTAAAAGCAATTAAAGTTCCAACATTACCAAACACTGCATTTTTAACCTCCTCTTCAACTTGTCCAATAAACTGATTGGCAACGCAAAGGGATAAGGCATATTTTCTTGCCTCGGAAAGCATTACCGCAAAATCTGGGGTAGCAAAGCTTTGAAACTCATCCACATAAAGGTAAAAGGGTCTTCTTTTTTCTCTAGGAATATCAGATCTGGAAAGTGCTGCCATCAGAATTCTTGGCACTAAAATAAGACCCAAAAAACTGGAATTTTCTTCACCCAGCTCTCCTTTGGAAAGATTTACCAAAAGAATTTTTCCATTATCCATTACTTCTCTAAACGAAAACGAACTTTTTGACTGCCCAATTATGTTTCTTATGGTTCTGTTGGTAACAAAACGGCCAAACTTGGAAACAATGTAGTCTAGTACCTCAGATTTATGGAATTCTGTTGTCTGGGCAATTTGATCAGTCCAATAGCGTCTTACGACCGGATCTTGAACTTTGGGAAGAAGCTCTTGGACATATCTTGCATCGGTAAGCACCCTCATAACTTCTACAAAAGTACTTCCTTCCTCAGACATGGCTGTAAGCATGGCGTTCCTGACTGCGTGTTCGAATCTCGGACCAACTATTCCAGTTCTGTAAGGGTCGAAAAGTTTATACATAAGATTAATTACTGCAGTTGTTACAAAATGCTTCTCTTCTTCATTTCTAGCCTCAAGAAGATTTAAACCCATAGGTCTTTCTGTGTCCGAAGGTCTGAAATAAATTACATCTTCAACTCTTTCTGGAGGAATCATCTGAAGTAAATCTTCAACCGCATCTCCGTGAGGATCTATAAAACACACTCCTTTATTGTTTCTTATATCCTGAATAATCAAATCTTTAAGAAATTCTGATTTTCCTGTACCAGTTTTACCAACTATATAAATGTGTCTTAGTCTGTCTTGATCTAAAAGATAGACCGGACGCTTAACCCCACGATAAGTGCTCATACCCAAAAATAATCCTTCGGTTGGAATTCCGCGAGGAGCTGGAGCAGTTTTTGCATAAAGCCAATAAATGTGAGGTGTTTCTATCAACTTATTTGGAAAGTGAAAAATTGTTGCCAACTCCTCTGAACTCAAAATAGAAACTCTATTACCAAAAAGGTGGTAAAGAGGCTGATATCTGTAAAGAAAATCTTCAACAAAAGAACCTTTTCTTCTTATCTTCCTTGAACCAAATCTGTTAAACTCTCCGGAAAATTGTTCAAAAGTACTGACTATATTTGTCAGATGACTATTCGCAGATGTCTCATCGCCAGACACAACAACTATCCTTATTGACGTTTCAAATCCTGGTTTGGAAATCTTATTCTCAACCGCTTCAAAAGTTTTGGGAGATACGCTAAACTTAGCCTTTTCAGGATCAGACTCCTGTTTTTTCGTGTCAGATATAAATCTTCTACCTACCTTTTGCCATTCACTTTCAGCCGGAGAAATCAAAATCTGAATTACAGCTGCCTCGCCTTCTCCCATTTTTGCCAGGGCTGAAGTTATTGAAGCTAAAGGGTCTGTCGGGAGCTCTCTAAAAGTCTTTATCGGGTAATAGTTTTCTTTTTTTAATTGTAGCGATTTATAGGCAACAAACCCATTTTCAGGAAAAATATTGTACTCAGGAACTTCGATTATCTCTGCTTCTGGATAAATTCCGTGAATCTGTTTCTCTATTAAGTCTCTATACTTTCTGTGAGTCCAGACATAAAAACGGATATCCTCGTTTTTAGCAACAATCTCAAAAGAAATTGCAGGCTGCTGTTTAAATCTTTGTTTCCACCCCCCTTTTTTAATGGAATAAAGAGAAGAAAAAAACTGCTCCATAGAATCAATCTTTACCTCATTATTTTTCGAAACAGCGACTTGTAAAAGAGCAGAATCAATTGAGCGTCCCTCTCTCTCTTTTGCCTTAAGATAACTTATAAAAATGACAAAAACTAAAACCAAAGCCAAAAAGAACAACCCGAAAAGAAAGACTGTAAGAAATAATAAATTAACATCAGGCTGAGGCATTATCCTTCCCCCCCTTCAGCAAAATACGGTAGCCGTAGTGAACAGCTTTTTTGAAAATCCTAAGCCAAAAATTAGCAAACCAAGTAATTGAGGATGTGATTGGCCCTTTAGCCAAATTTCTTAGTTCCTCTAATGATGCTGGAAGAGTAACCGTATCTTCTCCAGGCTGTTTAGACTCTTCTTCTTGAACCTGTTGTTGAACACTTTCTATCTCGGCAGGTTTTTCAGGCCGAGCGCTCACACCTTCTTGTCTAAGTTCTGGAGGAACCTTAGCTTCTGTCTCTCTTATTTCTATTTGGGGTTCTATCTCTACTGCCATAATTTTTTATTTTACCACTAAATCATCCAACAAAAAAATTACCAAATCAAAATTGTTGATGAAGTCTAAAATTTAAAGCCTTCTTTCAGCTTTCCAAATTTCCTCCTTAACTTTACTTTTTCTATTTTCTTCTCGGGAAAGCATAAAAAAAGCATCTGACAAACGATTTAAATAGGAAAGTATATGCGGATTTATGCTTTCATCTTTACTCAAGGCAACTACTTTTCTCTCCGTCTTCCTTGCTAAAGTACGAGAATATTGAAGCAAAGCTGCCATCTCGCTACCGCCTGGAAAAATAAATTTTTTCAAAACAGGAAGGCTGCCTTCCAACCTATCTATCAACCTTTCTAATTTCCTGGTCTCAACACTACTAAAGTTTAAATTTGAGCCTGAAATTATAGAGTTGATTATAAAAAGATTTTCCTGAATTTTTTTCAGGACCAAATTTAAATTTTTATCAGCCTTACTTCTTACGATTCCTAAAAAACTATTCAACTCGTCAATTGAACCTAACGCCTCAATTATTGGGGAGTCTTTGGGAATATTCTTAGCTTTTAGGTTAAAAAGCTTTGTTTTACCTCTGTCGCCCAACCTCGTATAAATTGCCATAATAAAGAAAAACCATCCTTAAATGGGCAAATAAAAAGTAAGTTAACACTCACTATAGCCGCAAGAAAAACACTTTGCACAGCCTTCCTCATAAATAAAAGAACTTGCACCACAAGAGGGACAAATATCTCCCTCCAAATTTTTCTTAATAGATTCGAAGTTGAGCTGTTCAAAAGACAAATCGTTTGAAGTTTTACTAGACGTGACCGAAGCCGTTGTGAGGTCGTCCCTCAAATCGCTAGTGTTGAGACCTGCAGAAGCAGGAAAGTGCGCCTGCATAACAGCTTCGGCCCCGTCTGATAAAACCTCAGAATTTTCTTTAAAATTTCCATTTCCACCGTTTTGAAGTTTTAAAAGGCTTCCATTTGTCTCTTGTCCCTTTTCTACTTTTGAATCATCTTCTTGAGCAAATCCATTCACTCTAAAACTAAAATGAACCGATAACGCGAAAGCAACAGCGTCGGGAAGAGAAAGAATCTTTTTGGGACCAAAACCTACTGATCTTCTTCCTCCTATCCCCTCCAGTTTGGAAACTATCTCTTTTGCTCTTTCAATAGGCGCAAGTCCTCCCTTAAATCTTAAGGCAGCAGAAATTGTTCTTGCTAAAGCATGACCTAAAGCTGAAATATCAGAACCTGCCTTTCCAATATTGATAAATACTTCAAATGGCTGGCCTTTCTCATCCTCATTAATTGTAATAAACGCAGCACCCAATGGAGTTTCTATTCTATAAGTTGCACCCTTGACAACAAACGGTCTTTCAACTAACGGTTCTTTATCGGTCTCAAATTTTTGCTCTTCCTTCCCTTTTACACCCAAATTAAGAACTTGAGAACTCTTGCAACCATCTCTAAAAACTGTTATACCTTTGCAGCCGGTTTTCCAAGCTAAAAGGTAAGCGTTTTTAACATCTTCAACACTTACATTGTTTGGCATGTTTATTGTCTTGGAAACAGCATTTTCTGTATATTTTTGGAATACTGCCTGCATTTTGATATGCCAGGTATAGTCAATTTCATGGGCTGTGCCATAAATTGCCTTAATATTCTCGGGCACTTCCTTAATTTCTCTGATTACTCCGAGTTCAGCTACTTTCTCCTTAATCTCATCCGTCCAAAGTCCTGCCCTTTTCATCTCATCTTCAAATTTGGGATTAAAAAAGGTTAGGGTTCTATCAAGATGTTTATCCTTAACAATATGCTGGAAGGCAATCGCAAAAATTGGCTCAATTCCAGAGGAAGAACCTGCAATTATAGAAATTGAACCTGTGGGAGCAATCGTGGTAACGGTTGAATTTCTGCGAAGTTCTTTATCCTTGTATATGCTTTCAGACCATAAGGGAAAAGGTCCTCTTTCTCTTGCGAGTTCTTTTGTCGCCTCAACTGCTTCTTCTTGAATAGTTTTCATAAGTTTCTCTCCGAGTTCTAAAGCTTCTTGACTATCATAAGGAATACCAAGATCAATCAGCATATCAGCCAAACCTCCGACACCAAGCCCGATTCTTCTTATCGCAAAAACAGTTCTTCTTATTTGCTCTAAAGGATAAGGATTAACCTCAATGACATCATCCAAAAACCTTACTGCCAATCTGGTAACCTTTTTAAGTTTCTCCCAATCAACTTCAGCTCCTTTATTAGTTTTCTTGACAAAATAGGTGAGAAAAATACTGCCTAAATTGCAGGCATCAAATGGGTATAATTCCTGCTCTCCGCAAGGGTTGGTTGCTTCAATAGGACCTAAAGAAGGAACTGGATTGGAAGTCCCTCTGTTTCTCCTATCAATAAAAACCAGACCAGGATCTCCTGTTCTCCAAGCTGCTTCAGCAATCTCGTCAAAAACCTTTCTAGAAGACAACTTTCCCACAACCTTGCCGTCCCTAGGATCTATTAAGTCGTAATCCTTATCCTTCTCGAATGCATCCATAAACTTATCAGTAATTGCCACAGAAATATTGAAGTTTGTAATTCCTCCATCTTCCTTGCAGTGAATAAACTCCAAAATATCCGGATGATCAACCCTCAAAATACCCATATTAGCCCCTCTTCTTCTTCCTCCTTGTTTCACCTCATTTGTCGCCGCATCAAATATCCTCATAAAAGACACCGGTCCAGATGCTGTTCCCGCAGATGTCCTTACTCTTGAACCCCTAGGTCTTAAACGGCTGAAAGAAAAACCCGTTCCGCCTCCGGTTTTGTGAATCATCGCTTGATACTTCAAAGCATCAAAAATCCCTTCCATAGAATCCTCTACAGGAAGAACAAAACAGGCTGAATATTGAAGACCGTTGCCGGTGCCGGCGTTCATTAAAGTTGGAGAATTTGGCAGAAACTCGTGAGTAATAATAAGCAGATAAAACTTTTTGGCTAACTCGATAACCTCTTCTTTAGTTTTACCCCACCTTGCCTCAGCTGAAGCTATTTCCCAAGAAACTCTCCAACACATCTCTTCAGGACTCTCAACCACCCTGCCTTCTTCATCCTTGACCAAATAGCGCTCGGATAAAACACGAAGTGCTTGTTCGCTCCACTGACCTCTGGGTAAGCCTTTAGGCATTTTTGGCATCCTGCCGACCTTTTTCCTAATTTCAGAAATAATCTCCTCGTAGCTAGGTATCTTCAAACTCTCAAGGGTTAATTTTTTCTTTCTTTTTTTATTCATATATTCATAAGCTTTCTCAGATTATTCACTTATTGCTTTTGCAAAATCTTCTAAATCCTCGAACTCTAAATAAACACTTGCAAATCTTAGCCAAGCAACTTTGTCAATTTTTTTAAGTCTCCTTAAAACCGCCTTACCAATACTTTTTGAAGTTACCTCCTCTTTCTCTTCCCTAAGCATCTCACGCTCAACCGAGTTAACAACATCATCTATTAAATCCATTGAAATAGGTCTTTTTTCAACCGCTTTTAAAATACCTCTCTTAACCTTCTCCCTATCAAAAGGTTCTCTTCTTCCATCTTTCTTAATTACCCAAAGAATTGTCTTTTTTACTCTCTCGTATGTGGTAAACCTCTTATTGCACTTTTGGCATTCTCTTCTCCTTCTTATAGCCTGTCCTTCTTCAACAGCCCTTGACTCCAATACTTTAGTAGTTAAGGCTGTACAAAAAGGACATTTCATAAACTTTCACAAATGTAAACAAATATCACTATAAGTAGTGATATTAAGAATATTTAAACACTAAATATCCAATGTCAACTAGTAATCTTTGTGTCAAAATACATCAATTCTGGCAAAAAATGAAGCTAAAAAAACTCTTTTTTTCTTTTAAAAAATTAAAAAAAAATTAAAAGTTGATAAATTTTTGTAAACTAAAATATTTTTTTAAAACTTCAAGTTCTAAAAATTTGTACAAAATCCTTCTCAAATCACAATGAAAAGGGATTTTCTACTGGCTTTATGCCTTTTTCCAAGAGTCCATCTCTTGCTATTTCATAAACCCTTAAGGGATAATCTTGAATTTGGATAATGTAAGGCCTTACCTCATCAGAGGCCATTGAATAAATCTGCTTTATAACCTCAAGGTGCTTAAGGGAGGCAATTGCCAAAACTTGTAAAAATTCTTTTGTCTCCAAACCCTTATTTCTATTTTCTTTCTCTTTATTTGCAGCGCTTTCTAGATATTTCTCTGCTTTTGTTAACGTGGAAAGGCCAATTTCCGATTCACCCTTTTCAAAAAGAAGTTTGGAAGCGGCAAGTCTTTTATCTGCAAAAAGAAGCAAAATTTCAGCATACCTAGTAGGGTTTCTTGTAGTCAAAAGCCAGACTTTATCTCTAAACGCCTTTAATGTCCAAAGTGGGCTATCAGGCAAAACACTGCCTGGGGAAGCAAGAGAGTAATCAATTTTAGGTATTTCGTCTTTAGAGTAAGTTGTTGAAGAATTGGGACCGAACTTATATTTAATCTCTGCAGTCCTAAAAACAGAAATAAATAAAATACATAAAGCAAATAAGACTACTACCAATATAGCGGTCAATCTCCAAAACATAAAGGATAACCTAATCCTACTTTGCTTACCTCTTAAAGTCAAGAAACCCTCTTTAAAGGTAAAGGTCCAAAATTCAGCTTAACGAGTTAGTTTACAACCCTTATAAGCCAAATCCATATTGGAAATAATTTCTTCAACTCTTTCTCTTGCTTCTTCAAAGCTTACCACATTTTTCTCATCGGGAAACCAATGAAAAAGAAGGTTTCTCCCTTTTTTCCATGTATTCCACAATGAATTCGGCAATTCTTCTCCGTTGCAAAAATTAACAAGCTTATCGTATACGCTTTCTTTTTCTCTTAAATGCTTTTTAAGGTTTGGGTTCAAGGCTTTGCCAACGCGAAAAGTTTTTCCATAAAACTGTTCTTTATTTATAAAACCTAAGTCGTAAAAAAGAGTTTTCAAAAAACCTTCATAAGCCTTTGCGGCAGGGAATACCAAAAACGCCCAATCATGAATGTGTATTTTTTCTTTTTGGCCTAAAAATTTCTCAATTAAGAAAAGAGACAATCTGAGAAGCTCTCTTAAGTCCTCGTGAATATAATTCCACCAAACCTTTTTTCCCAGAGATTCCAAAGATGAATTCATGCTTTAAATTAAATTATAATTCAAAAGTCCAGATGATCAAAAGGGCAATTAAAAGAAAAAAACAAAAAAGAAGATTTAGTTTTAAAAAAAGAAAAGCTACACTCTATCTCTCAAAAATAAGGTTTTCAAAAAGAAAGATAGCTTTTGCACTTCTTTTTTTTATCTTTCTCAGTATCTTAGTATGGCTTTTCTGGAAACTTCCCTTGCCTAACCAACTTTCCCAAAAAGAGGTTCCTGTATCAACAAAACTGTTTGATAGAAATGGAAAATTAATATACGAGATTTACACAGACAGGAGGTCAACCCCTGTTTCTTTAAAAGAATTACCCAACCATGTCTGGCAAGCAACCATATCTATAGAAGATAAAAATTTCTACAAACACCATGGAATTTCTTTTAGCGGTGTTGCAAGGGCTTTGTACAACACCTTATTTAAGGGAAAACTGCAAGGTGGATCGACATTGACCCAGCAGCTGGTCAAAAACTCGCTTCTCACACCAGAAAGAACACTTAAAAGAAAAATTAGGGAATTTGCTTTAACGCTAATGGTTGAAGCAACTTACGGTAAAGACCAAATTCTTGAAATGTACCTAAATCAGATTCCTTACGGCGGGACAGCATACGGCATTGGAGCAGCATCCGAACTTTATTTCGGCAAAAGTGCAAAAGATTTGACATTAGCTGAAGCCTCTCTCCTTGCGGGACTGCCAGCCTCTCCTTCACAATATTCTCCCTTTGGATCAAACCCTGAGCTAGCAAAAACCAGACAAGAAATAGTCCTTAAACGCATGCTGGAAGAGGGCTATATAAACGAGGAGCAAATGCAAGAAGCTTTGAAACAGGAATTGAAGTTCGCAAAACCTAAAAGGCTAAAAGCGCCCCACTTTGCTCTTTGGGTCAAAAGCTTATTGGCTCAAAAATATGGAGAGTCTGTAGTTGAAAAAGGAGGATTAAGAGTAACCACGACCCTTGATTTAGATTTGCAGGAATTTGCAGAAAAACAGGTTTTAGAAGAAGTTTCGAAACTATCTAAACTAAATGTTAAGAATGGAGCTGCCTTGGTAACCAGACCATCTACAGGAGAAATATTAGCTATGGTTGGTTCAAAAGATTATTTTGCGCAAGATGAAGACGGCAAAGTGAACATAATTCTTTCTGCCAGAAGACAGCCGGGCTCATCTATTAAACCTCTAAATTATGCCTTAGCCCTAAGGGACAAAAAAATCACAGCTTCCACTCCCCTTGCTGATGTTCCTACATGCTTTTTAGTCTCAGGACAAAAACCCTATTGTCCGGTAAATTACGATGGAAAATTCCACGCAGCAGTGCAGACAAGATTTGCCTTGGGAAACTCTTACAACATTCCTGCTGTGCGCGTACTTAGCTTAAATGGAATTGAGAATTTTATTGAGTTTGCCAGAAAAATGGGAATAACAACATTTACCGATCCAAAAAATTATGGTCTTTCCTTAACTTTAGGTGGAGGCGAGGTAATTCCGGTTGATATGGCGGTAATTTTCGGCGTATTTGCTAATCAGGGAATTAAACAGCCATTAATAGCAATACTTAAAGTTGAAGATTGGAAAGGAAAAGTCTTAGAAGAAGTTGACTTAAAAAAAATAAAGCTATCAGGACAAAGAGTTCTTGAACCGGAAGTTGCATTTATTATTTCACATATTCTTTATGACAACAACGCACGTTCAGCGGCTTTTGGAGAAACATCATATCTTAATGTAGCAGGACATGGAGAAGTCTCTGTTAAAACAGGAACAACAAACGACAGAAGGGATAATTGGACAATTGGCTATACTGGTCATGCGCTTGTACTCACCTGGGTCGGAAATAACGATTACTCAGAAATGAGCGGAGCAGTTTCCGGAGTTTCAGGCGCCTCACCCATTTGGAATTCGATAATGAGAGAGGTTCTTAAAAAGGCGGAAGGAGGTTTTTATGACAAGGAAGAAAAAGGTCATGCCTGGCCGCTACAACCGCAAGGAGTTGTCGGAGCGAATGTTTGCGCAACAACCGGAAACCTGCCAAACGATCCAAGCAACCCTGATTGTCCAACTAGATTTGAATATTTCTTAAAAGACAATGTTGGTGCAAATATTCAATCAGGAAAAACCGACTTAAAGATCGACAAAACAAGCGGAGCTGTTGCCTCACCTGACACGCCACCAGAGCTTACTGAAATTCAAAATAAAAGTTTTTTACTTGATCCTTTAGGTACAATAGTTTGTCTTGAATGCCCTCTTCCTTCATCTTTCATTAAAATTACCTATCCTTTAACTTCTTTTACTCAAGCACCTAAAAATAATCAATAATTTTTTGACTATTTAAAAGAAAAAATGTTAAATTGAATTAAGTTAATGGAAGAAGATAAAAATCTATCTGATTTGCAAGACAAATCCGCTGAAAATATAGCTCAAAAAGTTTCTCCTCTTCAGGCAGAAAACTATCCTCAGGCCCAAGAAGATACTCAGCAAATTTCGTACAGTTCTAAAAGGACGCCAAAATTAGCATTGATCAGTTTAGTTATTTTAATCTTAATATTTTTTAGTTCAATTTTAATTCTTAATTTTTTAGTTAAAAAAACAAAAAAAGATAAAGAGGTAATTCCAACTCCATCTGAAAAATTGATGCCGGAAGCGACAAACTTACCCAGCCAGTCAATAACCCCTTCTCAAAAAGTAACTCCAAATCCCGCCGGTGAAATAGAAAAAAATGCTGGACCTTTTACTATCAGAGTTCTCGGAATAGGCTTCAATCCAAAAGAAGATGGAAAAAATTTTGCAGAAACTTTCTTCAAAGGCTCTCTAGGAGATAAATCTCCTGAGGAAATAGAAGACTTGGTTTTTGAAAATACAAAGAAAACTTTTAAGAATCTTTCAGGCAACTTAATAAATTTCGAAATAATAAGAAAAATCCATATTGAAGAATCGCCTCTTTATCCTGATGGATTTCGTTATACCTTAGAAACTTACAAAAAATGTGTCGGGGGAAATCCAGAATATGAACCTGGCTTTTGCGAAAACAAAAAATGGCAGTTCAATTCACAGGTTGTTAATTGGATAAGGAATAACAAAATTTGCGAAATTGCCAAAGAGATAAATGCTGACGAAATATGGATGTTAAGTATTCCCTATATTGGGATACCATGGGAAAACTTCATGATAGGACCTTCTCCTGGTTTTAATGTAAATGGCGAATACTATATTGTCCCTGAATGTAGTAAACACTATATAGGCATAAATGCAAACTACAGCAGATCAACAAATTTCCTTCATAATTATGCACATAGGATTGAATCAACAATGTCTTATTTAATGTCTGGTTTCAAAAAAGAGGACAGACAAAAATTTTGGCTTGATTTTGTAGTCCCAAACACATCAAAATCTTTTTGCGGCAACGCTCATGTACCTTCAAACACAATTGAAGAGTATGACTATACTAACAAAAATTTTGCTCAAAGCTCGTGTGTAGATTGGCTAAATTTTCCTAATTTTACTGGAAAAACTGAAAATATTAGTTGTGATACTTGGGGATGTACAGATTATGGCTGGCAAGCGTACTGGTTTTCAAATTTACCCAAAAGTCCGGGGTGGGTAGAACTGCAAAGTTTTAGTGGTAAGTCCTTTAAATTTAGCAAAAATTGGTGGTACTATATCCTCTTTCCCCACAACACAATTGAATTAAGAAACTCTTTATTATAATGATTTTAGTAAAGATGAATAAAATTTTTAATTGATTTTGTTTTGGATTTCATCTTTGTTTAGTATCAGTATGTATAATTTTTTTATTTCCTTTAACTTCTTTTACTCAAGCACCTAAAAATAATCAATAATTTTTTGACTATTTAAAAGAAAAATGTTATTGACTATTTAAAAGAAAAATGTTAAATTGAATTAAGTTAATGGAAGAAGATAAAAATCTATCTGATTTGCAAGACAAATCCGCTGAAAATATAGCTCAAAAAGTTTCTCCTCTTCAGGCAGAAAACTATCCTCAGGCCCAAGAAGATACTCAGCAAATTTCGTACAGTTCTAAAAGGACGCCAAAATTAGCATTGATCAGTTTAGTTATTTTAATCTTAATATTTTTTAGTTCAATTTTAATTCTTAATTTTTTAGTTAAAAAAACAAAAAAAGATAAAGAGGTAATTCCAACTATTCAACCTACCTCCTCTCCGACTCCCAAACCTCTTAGCACTGACAACTGGAAAACATTTGTCTACGAAAACATTACCTTTAAATATCCCCCGGATTGGGAAGATCCAATTTCCAATCCCGCGCCAACAGGTTCTATCGTTTCAGGCGGAACACTTAAATTCGGTGCTGAAATAAAAAAGGGTCAGGAATATGCTCTTATTATCCTTTCAGGAGTTAACTTTGGTAAAACTTCAGAGGAAGTAGAAAATTTTTTTAATATGATTGCAAATACGGGTGGAAAAAGACGAACTATAAACGGCTACCAGGCGGTTGTTGTTCCTTCTTCAATAAATTTAAATGAAAAAACAGAAACCATCACTTCTTTTATCGCACCCTCGATAGGATACGATGGAGTAGTTATTGAACTAATTTTTTTAAAGGGAGATGAAAAAGCAGAACCGATTTTTGAACAAATCCTTTCCACTTTCAAATTCATTGACAAGGTAAATCCCACTCAGCCTGTAAAATACGAATGTCCTGAAGGAGGCTGGGTTGACTGCATGCCTGTACCGGGTAAACAAATGGATAGATGTACAAAAGAAGCTATTAAATGGTATGAAGAAAACTGCCCAAACTTCCAGGGTGTTGCCTACTAGAAAAAAGATTAAAAAAATCAACTTACTTATTAAGCGATATTGGTGTAAAATACCTAAGCATTTAAATTTTTTACTATCAAATTTTTATTTCCAAAACCCTTAAATTAGTTTAAGGAGTGGTTAAAGTATCCAAAAAAATAAATGAAAAACTTGCTCCAAAATTAATCAAAAAAAGTCTAAATACCGCTTTTAGGCTTTTGGTTTTTATTGGCAAACCTTTTTATTTTTTAATAATAATTTTCCCACTTTCAACAATTTTTTATGGATTAGAAATAATAAAAGTTTTTTTAAAACAATTTCCAAAAGCTTTCTTTTTAATAAAACCAGAAAGAAAAATTCCCTCCAAGGGAACTATTTTTACCTCTAAATTCTTAAGTGTAAAGATTCTTTTTTCAAAAACTAAAAAAAGTTTAGGTCACTTTTTCAAAAAAATCCAACGCTTTGAAGAAAAAGTTAAAAATGAGGCCTCAAGGCTCGTTTGGAATACTGAAATCTTCTTCCTGGCAACAGATAAGCTTTTTGAAAAAGCACTCATTTATTTTAAAAACAGAATCCGACAGCTTGAATTAAGAAAAAAATTTCAAAAACCCTCTTTGCGTCCTTCAAAAATATCGGTAATTAAATTCCTAACCTTAATCTCATTGGTAATCTTTCTCTCCGGGGTAATTGGAGCTATTTTCTTTTGGTCTTTTATACTAAAAGATTTGCCCTCACCTAAACAATTAACAAAAAGGATTCTCCCCGCATCAACTAAAATTTACGACAGAAACGGAATCCTCCTCTACACAATTTACAAAAATCAAAATAGAACACCAGTTCATTTAAACCAAATACCGATGCATGTGCGCTTGGCAACTATAGCGGCAGAGGATGCAGAGTTTTACTCCCATCCAGGCTTTTCACTTAAAGGAATTTTAAGAGCAATCATTAAAATGATCAAAGAAGGAAAAATCACCGGAGGCTCAACTATCACACAACAATTAGTTAAAAACGCCTTTCTTTCACCTGAGAAAACCATCACCAGAAAACTAAAAGAGTTAGTTTTAGCAATTCAAGCTGAACTTGCATTCAGCAAAGATGAAATTCTGGAAATGTATTTAAATGAAGTATCTTACGGAGGAACTGCCTATGGCATACAAGAGGCAGCGCGAACTTATTTTAATAAAAATGTAAATCAACTCTCCCTGGGAGAAGCAGCTCTTTTGGCAGGACTTCCCCAAAGCCCTACCTTATACTCTCCCTTTGGACCGAATCCGGAGAATTCTTTAATAAGACAGAAAGAGGTTTTAAGGCGAATGCAAGAAAATGGATTTATTACTCAAGAACAAAGGGTCAAGGCTGAAAATGAAACACTAATATTTGCACAAAACATTATCCCTATAAAGGCGCCGCATTTCGTTTTTTATGTAAAGGAGGAGTTGGAAAAAAAGTATGGAAAAGAACAAGTTGAGCAAGGGGGGCTCGAAATTATAACCACCCTTGACTACCAAATTCAGCTTTTAGCTGAAAAAGTTGTCAAAGAAGAGGTAGAAAAACTTAAAAACTTAAATGTCACCAACGGAGCGGCTATTGTTCTAAGTCCTAAAACAGGTGAAATATTGGCAATGGTAGGTTCTAAAGACTACTTTGACTCCTCTATCGACGGAAAGGTAAATGTTGCCTTAAGACCAAGACAGCCTGGATCCTCTATAAAAATTGTGAATTATTCATATGCCCTCTCAAACGGTTTTACTCCAGCAACAATAATTCCCGACACTCCGGTCACTTTCTACATTAAAGGCCAACCGCCTTATTCTCCTAAAAACTACGATAACGATTTCAGAGGAAATATAACCTTAAGAAGTGCTTTTGCAGAAAGCCGCAATGTTCCTGCAGTAAAAGTTTTAGCAACTTACGGAGTTGACAAGATGATAGAAATGGGCAAAAAACTTGGAATTACTACCTGGAATGACCCCAAAAATTACGGTCTTTCTCTAACACTTGGCGGTGGAGAAGTAAAACTTCTAGATTTAGCAAGAGTTTATGCAACTATTGCTAATTACGGAAGAAAACCGGAAATAAGATCTATATTAAAGGTTTCTGACTACAAGGGAAGAATTCTTGAAGAGTTTAAATGTGATTTTGAGAAACCTTTCTCTTTATCCGAGGTGGTAGCAACTAGCTCTTCCTTTAAAAACTTTTTAGAAATAACAAAAGGTTGCTACACTGAACAAGTTCTTGATCCAAGAATAGCATTTCTAATAACTAACATCTTAAGTGATAACCAAGCTCGAGCTGCCTCTTTTGGAATAAATTCCCTTCTTGTAATACCAAATCACAAAGAAGTTGCTGTAAAAACAGGTACAAGCAACAACTTAAAAGACAATTTGGCAATTGGTTATACACAAAATTATGTTGTAGCGGTCTGGGTTGGAAATAACGACAATTCTCCTATGGCAAAAATAGCCTCCGGAATAACAGGAGCAACACCAATTTTTAATAAAATAATGAGCGCGCTTCTGAAAGACTCTCCCAACGAAGAATGGCCTATACCTCCCAGAATAGTTCAACTGCCAATCTGTCCTTACACAGGAACTCTTGCTTGCGAAGGTTGTCCTGTTAAAATGGAGTGGTTTCTTGAAGAAAATAAACCAAAAATAGCCTGCAGTCCCGAGTGGTTCAAGGAAAAACCCTTAACTTCGGAGAACATTAATTCCAATTAATTTTTCTCATATTATTATTTATAAAAAAGACTAATAATCCAAAGATTTAACCTCGTAGATAAATTTAGAAATTTCTGGAAAAATTTCATCAGCTTCTGAAGTTTTAACTCCTTTTGAAAGAACAACTATAACAAAAGGCTTTTCCGAAAAAACTATCCCAGCGTCGTTGACAACATTAACTTCCCTTCCGTACTTATGGGCAATTCTAACATGTTTAAATATTCCTGAAGCCAACCAGTTTTCATAAATTGTATCTGTCAAGCTTTCCAAAATCTCATCGCGCAACTTATTACTTAAAATATTACCTTTCCACAAATTAGAGAAAAAAATACCGATATCCTTGGGCGTTGTTTCATTTTCTTTCAAAGAAGTTTTGGACATGCCAAATTTTTTAATAAACTCTTCAATCTTCGCATCGCCTAATTTTTTCCTCAGGATATTAAAAGCAGTATCATCAGATTGTTTACCCATTAGCCTTACTAAATCGCGGTAGCTAACTTCATACCCTTCAGGTTTTGAGTAAAGGCTGCCGCTCCCTGAAATTTTATCCGAGTTTTGGAGTTTATATTTATCGTCTAAATTAAAATTTCCAGACTCGCTTTCTAAAAAAGCAGCTGCCATCACAGGAAGCTTAATAAGAGAAGCAGCCTGAAATATTTCATCTTCGTTTATGCCATATGAAAAACCGTCTTTTAAATTAACGATATAAAGTCCGTAAACACCGGATAAATCTTTAGTCTTTTCTTTAAATCCTGAAATAATTTCTTCCTTTTCTTTGTTCTTTTCATTTGCCTCTAAGGTAATCACTTCTTCTCCAAAAATAGGGCTTTTACTTAAGTCTATATAAATCCTAGGAAGTCCTTTAATCTTCCAAGAATATGATGAAAGTAGTAAAAAAAGAGAAGTAAGGGATGTTAAAAGAATGGTTAAAAACAAAATAATTCTTTCCTTCTTTCCCCAAGGTTTTTTTGGCTCCTTTCTTCTTTTTTGGTTTTGAGGTTTTAGATCTTTAAACTCCTGAGAGCTAGGCCTTTTACTATGCCTTTTTGCAAAAGAACTTTCTATTTCCTCTTCTTCTTCTTCTTCTTTAATAGTATCGTCCTTAAAAAACATACATCACTATTTTATCAGTCTAATGAAAAATAAAAAAATTGTTTCGGATTTATTATGTATGGAGATTTTTAAGAATACTTTCCAAAATTATGAATAAAATTTTTATACTTTATAGACTATTTACGCCTACTATCCCACACATTTTCATTCACTAAATTTTCAGGTTTTTCTCCTGCAAGAACCTTTAAAATTGCCTCGACCGCCTGCTGTCCCATTTTTTCTCTCGCCTCCCAAGTAGCACTCGCAATATGAGGTGTAAGGATAACATTTTCCATGTTAATAAGTTCCGGATTGACATTTGGCTCGTTGTCAAAAACATCCAAAGCAGCGCCTCCTAAAATTCCGCTTCTTAAAGCATCAACCAAATCATGCTCATCTATTACTGAACCTCTTGCTGTATTTACTAGAAAAGCTCCTTTTTTCATCTTTTCAAAAGCACTTTTATTAATCATATGCCTTGTTTCATCTGTCAGGGGAACATGAAGGGTAATAAAATCCGATTCAGCCAAAAGCTTATCCAATTCAGAAAACTCAACTCCCAATTCTTTTTCTGCCTCCTCATCCCTTGACCTTTTATTGTATAAAACTCTCATACCAAAGCCCTTAGCTCTTCTGGCAACCATTGTTCCAATTCTTCCAAGACCAATAATTCCAAGCGTCTTTCCGGCTAAAGAAACTCCGAGAAAAATTGCTGGTTCCCAACCGGAGTAAGCTCCTCTCTTAACAGACTCATCTGCCTCAACAATTCGTCTTGCAAGAGCCAGAATTAAAGCCCAGGTATGCTCGGCAACAGCCTGATTAACTTCATCAGAAGGTGTATTGGTAACCACTATCCCCCTTTGGGTTGCCGCCTCAACATCAATATTGTCAAACCCGACAGCATAATTGGAAATAATTTTAAGTTGAGGACCAATTGCATCCATTACATCAGCGTTTATCTTGTCGGTAAGAAGGGTTAACAAAGCATCACACCCATCTGCACCCTGCAAAAGTTCTTCTTCTGTTAAGGGCCTATCAAATTCAGAAACTTTAACCTCATTTCCAGAAGAAAAAAGTCTCTCAAGTGCTCCTCCCGGAATTTTTCTGACAACAAAAATTTTCATAAATTTATACTAACTTTTTTATAATGGCTACTTTATATAATGAGATGTTTGCACAATTTGGTCAAGGTCATTATAAAGTTTTTCAGAACTGGTGGAAAAAACATACACCCAACCATCTGCATTAATGTAATAGAATTTAGCAAAAATAGGTCCCCTCTTTTCAACTCTAGTTATAGTTTCATAACCTTTTTTTGTTAACTCTTCAATATTAGAAACTTCCTTAATTTGATTTTTATTATCATAATCCCCAAGGAACTCTTTCAAATTTACATACTCAGCTGCATCATTCCGGCCAAATCCAATTTTATCCATACCTTTTTTAAAATTTACAAAAGTTAATCCTTATCCTACATTGTACTCTGATGGAATTTGTACAATGAAATCTTTAGAAATAGAGCTGTAAGGTTTCAAACTTGAAGTCACAATTGATTCATTATTCTTCTCTGTCAACTCGCCTTTCATCCTTGTTTTTAAAAGGTTTCCTAAAATAAACAAGAAAATTGCAAAAATTAAAAACAACGAAATAATTATTTGTAAATTTCTTTTTTTCATTCGTATCCAAATTCTAGATTACCATTATTTGTATATATGTACAATAAAATTAGACCTTGTCTTTTCTCTTTCTCAAGTTTATCACCTTTATCTTTTCTGATAATTTCGCTTTCGTTTTCTTTGTTTTTATAAATTACAGTTATAAGCGTATCTTTCTTATCAAACCATCTCTGGATAACATGATTTAAACTATCGGATTTTTTATCTAAATTAAAAACCACAGAATATAAATTTTTATCAAAATTAAATACTTCTAAATCGTTGTATATAATGGATTTTATCGAGTAAATCTGTACTTTACCATTTCTTTTAAACTCTTTATACATCTTTAAAGTATTGCCAGCTTTATCCACTACTATTATAAATCTGAGTCTGACTCTTTTCTAGATTCATCAAATATTACCTGCGTTTGGTTTTCGTCAATTCCTAAAACCTCTACTTCTTTCTCTTGAGGTTTAAACTCTATTTTTTCTTCAAGCAAAGTTTTGTCTATATGAAAAGTAATAGTTTTTATCTCTTCAACATTCTCATCATTGTCAACCGAGTAAAACTCAATAGTGTGTTCTCCTTCGTCAGAAACGACAAAAAGGCTCTTCATATTCCTGAAAATAGTTATCATCAAGTTTATATCCAATATAATAAACGCCTGACCCTTCCTTGTTATCCTCTGCATTAAGAGTTACCAAAACATTAGATCTAAACCAACCGCTCTCGCCCTCCTCTCCTGATAGTAAAGCCCCAGTAGTTGGAGGAACTCTATCTAGCCTCTCTCCAACCAAAGCAAAGTAGCTTGCAAGGTTTAAGTTTGAGGTTGCCACTTTATTTGTAAAATCAACGACAGTATCTTCTTTGAGCCAAGTATTTCCATCGCTACTTGAGTAAATAGAAATTGAATCCAATTTATATTTACTAATATCAAAATTTTTAAAATCGACAGTTAGAGTAAATTCCTTAGGAAACACAGTAACCGGAACACCCATTGCATCAACAACATCTAGATAAAGGGCAGAACCAATTGATCCAAGAGTTTCCGAAATCGCAACACTTGGAGAATAATTCATATTAAATACTAAAGAATCCGAAGTTTCATTCTCAGGAAAATTAACTTCAAAACGCTCTAGTCTAAAAAGCCTTCATTTGCGCTTAATTGCCTTGAAAGATTTGCTATTGGCTTTGTCCAAAGAAAGTGTAATTTGGCCAGAGATCTTCTTGAGAACTCTAGCAACCAAATAGATCTGTAAAAACATCTGGCCTATTATTATTAAAAATTCCGTCTTTGTCTTTATCCTGGAAAACTGAAAAGTGAATATGTGGGCTAGTTGATTTTCCAGTTGATCCAACTTTGCCAATAACCTCACCCTTATTTACAAAACGAGGCTTTGTAAAACTTTGGGAAATAGGATCGTTATCCTGAAGATGATAATAACGCGTCTGACAACCATTACCATAATCATTTCCACAAGCCCAGCTTCCGCACACAGGGTTGTTTTTATCTGCTTTGAAAAATACTGCAATTCCCAAACAGGGTCGCCGTTTTTTACTTTAGCCTTAGTAAACCAATCATATCCATCATAACCTGAATATGATAGCTGTAAATTCCTGAATTCTCCCTCGAAATTTGTAACAGAATTCTGCGCTTCAATAGGTTTTTTTAAAGCACTCCCCACATCGCTAAACGGATATTCATGGTCAAAATACAAACCTATTGTGGTTGCCGCGTCGCTAAAACTCATCCCCTTACTTTCATAATCCCAAGGTAAATCCAAAAACGGAGGAAGCGGTTGATCACCACCCTCCCCACATGCTAGGGAAAATAAGTTCAGAAAATAATTTTTAATATTTTCACTAAGGCCTGCGGATAAATACAACGGCTCACCAGATATAGACAAATAACCATTACCAAATCTTCCTTCAGCAAGAATAGTTCTATTGTAATTCCCACTTTTTTGCAAAAAAGGCAAAATCAAAGACGGCTCTAGCGAGACAACCCTATGGGACAAAGTTCATTAAATCCGACAGCAACGCTTTCTAAACTTGAGGTACTTATTGGATTAAAAAATTCATGACCAAAAGGGCCAATTTTCCAAATGTAGCATTCGTAACTGGAGTCTCAATAGGCTCTGAGACAGTTCCGCAAGGATAAAAATCAACTTTTTCTCCGGCTAAAAAATTATCTGCTATTCCAAGTGAAGAGAAAAGAGGGTTATAATTGCTTCCTTCATGTCCGGGAATTCCCACTCCTTGTGAATACGCATTACCACTTATATAAACAACCCCGCCCAACCTAATAAAAGAAGAAGGCTCATCTGCCTCTTCAGTGGTTAAATTAGTTCTTGAAATTTCAGCAAAAAAATACATCAAATTTCCTTTTTGAATTTTCAACTAGGAATCCGGAACTAATATACAAAATGAAAGGCTTAAACTCAACAGAAGAGCTAACTTTTCCTTCATCTCTAAAATTATTAGAATCCAAAAGTGTCTCCCTTAGATCAAATGAAGGATCCTCATTAAAATAATCATTTGGAACAAAACCAAATAGAGGTACGGGATTCCCCTCATAAGAAAAATCACTAACTTTTATTGTACCTTGGGAGCTGGCAACTGAACTTGTACCAAAGAAAAACAAAACAAAAAAAAGTAAAGATTAAAAAGACTCTCTCTTTCATTTTTTACCTTTACTTTTAAATTTCTTTAACAATAAGCCCGCTGCTTTGGGATCTTTGAAGCCACTCACCGATTTCATCTTCCCTTAAAAGCCCCCTTTGAGGCCCAATATAGCCGATAACAGAAGAGGAATTCGCACTACCCCACAAAAGAGCTTCTTTAATATCCCTTCCTTTAATGATAGCCGATATTACTCCAGAACTAAATGCATCTCCTGCACCTGTTCTTTCATAAGCATCAACTGGTAAAACTCCAACATAAAAATACTTATCCCCCTCCTTAGCAAAGGCACCATTTGGTCCATCTGTTATAACCACAACCTTCGGACCAAGTTCGCAAACTTTATCCAAAAGCTCCCTTTCTCTTCCTAAAGAATTAGTTTTTTCCACAATCTTCTCAGCCTCTTGCCTATTAACTAAGATTAAATATGTTTTCTGCAAATATTTGGAAAGCCAATCTTTTCCTTTAGCAATTTGCCTTCCTCCTGGATTAAAAATAAGCTTTGTTTTATTTTTATTAATCCAAGTAAAAACGTCTTCAAAAAATCCTTCAAAATTTTCTCCAATTGAAGTTAGATAAGCCCAGTTAGAAGAGTCCAAATTATCAGGAAAAGGAGGCCTTCCGGGTGAATAGTATGAAAGAATTGTTCTTTCTCCGTGATAGACGATAACTGCTCCAAAACCTTGCTCTATATTTTGTGTTTGAGTGACAAAATCAAGAGGGATTTCCTTTCCTAACTCTTTTTTTGCAAACTCAGCAATATGGCCGCACCCAAGTTCTGCTACTAATGTTGCGTCTACTCCCAAACGTTTTACTCCAACGGCGACGTTTGCTCCATTTCCTCCAACACAAAAAGTAACCCTCTTTAAAGGAAGTTTAGATGCATAAGAAAGTTCTATAAAACACTCCTTTGTATCCAACCTACAAAATTCTCCGGTAAGCTCATCATGAAGCTCCAAAAAGGCATCCACTCTTGCCGAACCGAAAACTACAAGTTCTTTCATGCTCTTTTTAAAAACCTAAAACTCGCTAACCAAAACTCCGCTTGATTTTGCCCTTTCAAGCCAAACAGGTAAATCAGTCTCTTTCAAAAGCCCCTTTTGGGATCCAATATATCCAATAACTGAAGCCGAATTTACGGTTCCCCAAAGCAATGCTTCCTGAAAATTCTTTCCCTTGATGAGAGCAGAAAGACATCCTGCGCCAAAAGCATCACCCGCTCCTGTTCTTTCATAAGAATCAACTGGTAAAACTCCTACCTTAAGAAACTTATTGCTCTCCTTATCAAAAAGAAATGAACCGTTTGACCCATCGGTAACTATACAAACTTTTGGCCCTAAATCTGAAAGACTTTGCAAAAGCTCTTTTTCTCTATTATGAGACCCACTAATCCCTGTTAATTTTTCCGCCTCTTCTCTATTAACATAGATAATAAAGGTCAGTTCTAATATCGGCTTAAGAACCTTCGTTCCTGCGCGGATTTGCCTGCTTCCAGGATTGAAAGCAAGCCTAATCCCCTCATTTTTATGAGCCAGTAAAAAATCAACAAAGTGGTTGTAAAACGGCTGAAAACTTTCTCCCATTGAAGTCAGATAGACCCAGGGTGTTACCGGCAGCATAACCGGAAATTCATAAGAACGGGGAGCGTGATAACTGAAGATTGTTCTTTCTCCCTGATAATTTAAGATAACAGAATAATTTGTTCCTGCCTGCGGTTGCTGAATAACAAAGCCCATATCAACACCCTCCCTTTCAAGTTTTTCGACAATTTGATTTCCAGAGGCATCGGCCCCCAATGTTGAAACCAGTCCCACTCTTATCCCCAACCTTCTTGTTCCCACAGCATTATTTGCAGCGTTTCCACCCACAGAATAATCAATTGACTTCACTGGAATTTTTTCTCCAAAAGAAAAACAGATAAGACACTCTTTTTTATTAAGCATACACAAAGACTCAGACTCAGAAGGCTCTAAAAAAACATCCCAGGAAACATCTCCAATTGATAGTAATTCTAAATTTATACTTTTATTCATTTTCCATCTCCTTTTTATAAAGTCCTTCTCTTGCAAGAGAGTTTAGTTTTGCCCTTTTATAAAATTCTTCCTGCGCTTTTTGAACATTTTCAGGTTTTCCCTGCCAAGCTTTTAAAACAGGTTCCTGAAGAGCTCTTCCAAAAGAAAAGGAAATTTGCCAAGGTCCCAAAACCTTACTTGCAATTTCATTTAAATGACTTGTTGATTCCTCAGGAGTATCTCCGCCTGAAAGAAAGACAATCCCAGGAACTTCATCTGGAACAGACTCTTTTAAGACTCTTAATGTTTTTTCTGCTATTTCACTATCGTTTATCTCCTCTGCGCTATCTTTGCCCGGATGAACCCAATTAGTTTTTAAAAGTAGACCGCCTAAAAAAACTTTATGCTCCAAAATCTTATTAAAGACAGCCTTAAGCACTTTGTATGTTGCCTTTTCGCTTTCTTCTATGCTGTGGCTACCATCCATTAGGACCTCTGGTTCTACAATTGGAACCAAATCACAGTTTTGGGATATGACGGCAAAACGGGCTAGCAGTTCTGCATTAGAATAAATACATGTGTCTGTAGGCGTGTTTTCACTAATGTAAAAAGCCGCTCTCCACTTCGTAAACTTCGCTCCTAAATTTTTATATTCCTCAAGCCTTTGCGAAAGACCGTCAATTCCTTCTGTAATCTTTTCTCCGGGAAAATTAGCCATATCTACCAGCCCTTTATCTACCTTAATACCAGGAATTATCCCTCTTTGTGAAATAAAAAGAGCAAAAGGAACGCCTTCATCGGTTGACTGTCTAATAGTTTCATCAAAAAGAATAATCCCGCTTATAAACTCTTCTATTCCGGGTGTCTTATAAAGAATTTGCCTATAGACTCTGTGATTTTCAGGTGTTGATTCAACAGAAATGGAAACAAAACGTTTGGCAATTGTTTTCTCGCTTTCATCACTGGCCAAAATACCCTTTCCGCCAGAAAGTAAGGCTTTGGCAGTTTCTTGAAGAACTTGCTTATCCATCTAAATTTTAAATTTAGCATCTTAAAATCGCAGGGGCAAGACTTAAAAGTTACAAGACTTAAAAGTTAGAAGTAAAATATATATAATAAGTCCATGGAGTCAAACACATATCCCTCTAAAACAGATTCCAAAATTTTTTTATTAAGCTTATCAAAAATAATTGCTACTATTTTATTGCTAATTATTGTTTTTCTTATTGGTTTAGCTCTTCCCTATTTGTCTATAATCTGGTATCAAAAATCAATAGGAGAAAGAGAGGTTATTCCTGAAGCTGAAATAAAAATTCCTAAGGAACTACCCTCTGTCAAAGGGTACTCATCAGATGTACTAATAAACCAGGGTTGTGTTGTCGGTGGATGCAGTGGAGAACTTTGTGTTGATTTCTCAGAAAAAGAAAAAGTCTTTTCAACCTGCATTCTTAAACCTGAATATGTATGCTATCAAAAGGCTGTCTGCGAAAGACAACCTGACGGAAAATGCTCTTTTACTGAAACACCTGAATTCAAATCCTGCATTAGTGAATTTAGACTTGACTAGCCCTAAAAAATAACTCAAAATGGAATTGTTAAAATTTTTATGATTGATTGGATAAAAAACATAAGCTTCTGACTTTAATACTTCTTATTACTATAATCTAATCGGATATATTCTTTTGCAGCAATATATCTCTTCAAGAATACAAATTTCAAACTTCAATCTTCCAATTGCTTTAGCTGGAATTACTTCAGAATCCATTAAAATTGCTCCCGGTCCCGGTTATGAAGCCTTAAAAAAGACAAGACTGCCTTTTCCAGGAAGTCAAGATTCTTATCCTCCACAAGCAGGGATAAAAGATAGAATGGTTATTCAGGAGTCTAATCTCTCTCCTTCTAAAAAATGTAGTAGAAGCAAAAGATAAAATTGTTAAGTACGCTGAGGATTCAGGCGGATATATGGTCGGCTCAAAGATTTCAAATCCTCAAGACGCGCCCAGCGGAAGCGTTACAATACGCGTTCCCTCAACTAAACTTGAAGAAACTTCAAACTTCTTAAGATCTTTGGCTATTAAAGTGGTATCTGAAAATCTGGTTGGAAGGGATGTAACCGATCAATATATAGATATAGAAACCAGAATTTCTCAAATTGAGAGGTCAAAAAATAAGTTAGAAAAAATTCTTTACCAGGCAACGCAAATAAACGATATAACAAATTTAACCCAGCAGATACTCAATCATTAAAATCAAATTGACTCGCTAAAAGGACAGCAAGGTGCTCTTAAGAAAATGCCGAATTGACTAAAATAACAATTTATCTTTCCACTGATGAAATTGCTCTTTTCTACACGCCCAGCGAAACATTTAGACTCGGAGTTATCTTTAAACTTGGGGTAAGATCGATGATCTCATCTCTTAGAAAGATTGCAACTTTGCTTATTTGGATAGTTGTATGCTCTGTTATTTGGGTTCCTGTTTTAGGAATTTATATCTTAATTCGCCGCTTCCTACTCAAAAAAAGGTCTGAAGTGAAAACATAAATTCTACTTGGCTTTTCTGGAAATTACCCGCTTACAGGCATTTATAATATCTTCTGCTTTCATCTTATATTTTTCTAAAAGTTCATCCGGTTCTCCAGACTCTCCAAACGAGTCTGGCATGCCAATAAACTCCATCGGCACAGGATAGTTGCGAGTTAACACCTCCGCAATTGCCGAACCTAACCCTCCTTTTATCTGGTGTTCTTCAACTGAAACTACCGCTTTGCATCTTTTGGCAGCCGAAACAATTGCACATTCATCTATCGGCTTTATGGTATGGCAATTAATAACTTCAACTTCTATTTTCTCCTCTTCTAATTTTTTAGCAGCTAAAAGCGCCTCGTATACAAGCGGGCCGCAAGCCACAATTGCCGCTTGCGGATTATCTGACTCCCAAAAAATCTCCGCCTTTCCTATTTGGAAAGGAGTATCCTCTGTAGTAAAAACAGGAGTCTTTTCTCTGGCAAAACGAATATAAGTTGGTTTTCCATTTTTAGCCGTCTCTATTGTCGCTTTTTTAGTTTCTATTGCATCACAAGGAGCAATCACAATCATATTCGGCATTACCCTCATTAAAGCTATATCTTCAAGCATCTGATGAGTGGCTCCATCGCGTCCGACATTCAAGCCAGCATGAGCGCCTGCAATTTTTACTGGTACATCGTTTAACGCAATAGTTGTCCTTATTTGTTCCCAGTTTCTACCGGGAGAAAAGGAAGCATAAGAAGAGATAAAAGGAATTTTTCCGTAGTTTGCCATCCCCGAAGCAATCGTCGCCATTCCCTGTTCTGCCACACCTACCTCAATAAATCTTTGCGGAAATTTTTCTTTAAATAAAATTGAGCGGGTGCTTTCAGTTAAATCAGCGCAAAGAACTACAACTCTTTCGTCTTGTTCTCCAGCAATAACCAACCCTTCACCATATCCCTGGCGGGTGGGGACCATCTCGATGTCTTTTTGAAAAATACTTTTTGATAATTTTGCCTCACCCTTTATCATTTTCTCAACGAAAAATATCTATACATAATCCACGATTGGATAAAAATTCTTTAAGATCCCAAAAGCCAACAAAAAACAACCAAAAGCCCGACATCAATCAAAAAACAATACTAAAAGAGGTTTTCTACTCATGTTCTGAATTTATCCTTCCTCCTAAAGTTCTCAATTGCCACAACGCTTCAATTGCTTCTCCAACATTTGGCGGTTTTCCGTGCCATTCCGGTAAATTTTCCATAAACTCAACCCCTTTACCCGGAATTGTATGCACAATTATCACCGTAGGATTCTCGTAAACAGCTTTGGCGTGATTGCAGGCATTAATTATCTCTTCAATATTGTGTCCGTCAATATCCAGTACATGCCAATTAAAAGCCTCATATTTTAACTTTAAAGGCTCAAGCGGCATAACATCCTCAGTATAACCATCTATCTGAATATTGTTTCTATCAACAATTACCGTCAAATTTGAAAGATTATATTTTCCCGCAAACATTACCGCCTCCCAGTGGTTTCCTTCTTGGTGTTCTCCATCGCTTGTTATGCAGTAAACCCTAAACCTTTTTCCATCCATCCTTGCAGCATAGGCATAACCTGCCGCTTGCGCCAGCCCAGAACCTAAAGGACCAGAAGTTGTCTCAATACCAGGAAGCCTTTTTCTTTCTGGATGACCCTGAAGCCGGCTACCAAGTTTTCTCAAAGTCCTCAACTCTTCTTTTGGAAAATATCCTGAATTAGCCAAAGTCGCATAAAGAACCGGACAAATGTGGCCGTTGGAAAGAATTAATCTATCCCTCTCTTCCCAAAATGGGTTTTTTGGATCATAGTTTATCACTCCTCCAAAAAAAAGTGAAGTAAAGACATCAGCCATCCCCAAAGATCCCGCGGAATGTCCTGAACCAGCTTCAACAAGCATCTTTATAATATCCTGACGAATTTCATTTGCCTTTTTCTGCAATTCACCAATATCCATCTTTCACTCTTTTTAAAAAATTAAAAAAATTTATGTCATAAACGCCTTTTCTCTGCAAACCTTGCAATGGTTGTGGTCTAATTTCAAAAGATCTTCTTCAAATTTACGGATAGTCGGAAGGATATCTTTTTTCCGAGAAACTATTTCAAAAACATCCAATTCCTCTTTGTCTAAATTAAGATTTTTTTTCAAAACATCAATAATCTCATGCCAAAATTCTCCATATAAAATAAAGGGCTTATGATGACCGTGATAAAGTTTTGCTAAAACCCAAGCAGTTGAGAACTCGGACATTGTTCCGCTTCCTCCTTTAAAGATAATAAACATATCTGCATGTTCCAAAAGTTTAAACATTCTTTCAATATAATTTGTGGTTACAATTTCTTTATCAGGAATATTTCCAACATATCTTCCTTCAAAACCAGGTGCATTTTCAGGATAAAAGGTTACAGTAAGAGTCTCGCCTCCTGCCTCTTCCGCCCCCTGAGTTGAAGCATCCATAATCCCAGGTCCGCCTCCGTTTACTATAGTGTAGCCCTTTGAAGCTAAAATTTTAGCTATATCGTAAGCCTGCTTATAAAGAGGACTTTCAGGTTTTACGGACGCATCCCCAAAAAAGGCTATGTTTTTGATCAGTGGTCTGGGTAAATGTTTATTCGTTACCATAACTTGCTTTCTCTAGCTTTTGATAATGAGTTCTCAAATTTTCCTTAAAAAAGTAAGCTCCAATAACAACTTCGTCCGCTCCTGCCGCTCTAACTTTACTGATATTTTCTTCATTAATTCCACCATCAACACAAATTCTAAAAGGAGTTTTGTCATAGACTCTCATCTCATCAAGTTTTTTAATTTTCTCCAAAGCAAGCTCGTTAAACTTCTGGCCTCCGAAACCTCCCTTTACACTCATAATCAACACCACGTCCAAATCCCTAAGTATAACAGGATCAATCTCTGATAAGGAAGTATCGATATCAACTGCAAGACCAACTTTGAATCCTAACTCCTGAACTCTTCCAACAAATTTAACCTGACTACTCATCATCTCAATATGCCCTATTATTCTGTCAGACATTCCTCTAGCGCAACGCTCAACCCAATCAACCGGCTCTTTTGTCATTAAATGAAAGTCCACAAGCTGGTCAACATCTAGTTCTCCAATAACATCAGGCTCTATTGTTTTGTTTTTTGCAAATTTTCCATCCACTATATCAATCTGCACCCTTTTTACTATATCAGAAACATCACTAAGCAAAGAAATCTTTTCTTCAAGTTCATTTTTATTTAGGGTTAAAATTGCAGGAATTATCTCAAGCATAAATTTTTTCCTTAAAAAAATTTTTGGAAGCAAGCATGTCTTTAAACACTTTTACTTTAAAATATTTCAAAGATTACTACTAAAAGTAAGAGTAATTGGATCACTTGGAGCTTTATTTTCGTTAAGCCTTAGTCCTACTCTTATAACTTGTTCAACTAACCTGTTTGCATAACCCCATTCGTTGTCGTACCATGCAAAAACCTTAACCAAATTTTTATCAATTACCTGCGTTAGTGAAAGATCAACAATTGCGGATTCGCTTCTTCCAATAATATCTGATGAAACTAATGGTTCTTCGGTAACTCCCAAAACTCCTTTATATAAAGGGTTCTGACTAGCTTCTCTGAAAGTCTGATTTACCTCCTCTACAGTTGTCTCTTTTTTCAAAACTACAGTAAAATCTGTAATTGAACCGGTTATCACAGGTACTCTTAAGGCGCTTCCATCAAAAAGGCCCTTCAATTCAGGTATCGTCTCTGTTGTTGAAATTGCCGCTCCTGTTGTCGTTGGTACAATATTTTGGGCAGCAGCCCTTGCTCGTCTTAAATCCTTGTGTGAATTATCATGCAAATTTTGGTCATCAGTATATCCATGAATTGTCGTCATCGCCGCTTTTTGAATTCCAAATTTTGAGTGAAGAATAGCGGCTACAGGAGCAACGCAGTTTGTTGTACATGAGGAATTGGACAATACTTCAGCCTCTCCTTTATACTCGTTAACGCTTATTATATATGTTGCTACATTTCCTCCTTTAACTGGAGCTGAGATAACTACTCTTTTCGCACCTCCTAAAGCATGCTTTTTAGCATCCTCTTCTTTTGTAAATTTACCAGTAGACTCAATAACAACATCAACACCATATCTTGCCCAGGGAATTTTCGCCGGATCTCTTTGAGCAAGCACTGGAATCTTTAAATTTTTCTCACCTACTAGCAGATACCCTATTAAAGGGTCCTCGTCGGTTGCCTCCTCCGGTTTTTTTATATCTTGAGCCTTAACCTCGTATTCAAACTTTCTATAAACAGTATCGTAGTTTACAAGATGAGCCCATCCAGAAGCAGGCATAGATCCAGACGTATTAATTGCACCAAACTCAAGCTCATTAAAATGTTTTAAAATTCCTATTCTAAAAGAAACCCTTCCAATTCTTCCAAAGCCGTTTATGCCAACCTTGACCATATCTAAGAATAATAATACACTAATTACAAAACAAAATTCCATATGAGTTTTGAAGAAGATCTTTCAGAAAATAGACCAGAAGAACTTCTGGAAAAAAGCGATGAAGAATTCGCAGATAATCTTATTAAAGAGAAAAAGATAAAACCCTATCACAAAAAACCCCTTCTTAGCGCAATAAAAACTAGAAGAGGGATTCTAGAGTCTCTTAGAAAAATAAGGGAAGCCTCTTCTGTAGCAGTAAAGTCAGCTAACCAAAAAATTATTGATCTTGAACTTGAACATTTAGCACAAATAAGCGGCTTAATTTTGGCCAGTAAAGTTATGGAAAGTGGGGAAAAAATGACCTCAAGAGAATTTCATAGAATTTTAGCAGAGGTTATCAGTGAAGAAACAAAACTCGTAATGGAAATTGCAAGGCAAAGAGTTCCAATATTTCCTCTTCAAGCCTTGGAGAAATTGAGAGAAATGCCAAACAAATCTAAAGGCGAGGTTTAAACCTAGATTAAAAATTTTCTATAACAAAAGGGCTTTAATTCCGGGTAAATTTTTTTTGCTAAAAAACTCCAACATTGCTCCTCCGCCAACAGAAATCCAGTTAAATTTTTTTGTCAAATTAAGTATTTTAAGAGCTGCTTCGGTGTCGCCTCCGCCAGCTACTTTATAAGCTTTTGAATTGGAAACCGCTTCAAAAACCAATTTCGTTCCAAACCTATGTTTTTCTTCTTCGTACTTTCCTACCACTCCTGCTAAAACAATTGTTTTAGCAGTTGAAATTTCTTTTTTAAACCTTTGAACAGACTCTAAAGTTATATCCTTTTTACTTTTTTTCAAATCAGCCAAAATAACTTTGGCATCTTGATAATCTTTCATAAACTCTGGTAACCTTCCTGCAACTAAAATTTTATCCGCAAAATCCTTCAAACTTTTAATCATTTCTATCTTGTCCTTCTTAACACCGCTGATTATAAAAATAAGCGGTCTTTGCGGAGTTTCTATCACTTTACTGAGATGTTTTATCTCTCCAACAAATCTAAAACCGGCTGAGTGTGGCAAAAATTTTGGCAAACCAACAATAGAAGCATGACTTCGGTGCGACGAGGAAAAAGCCTCATTTACAAATATTTCTCCCAAAAATGAAAGTTCTCTTGCAAACTCTTCATCGTTTCCCTCTTCTCTGGGATCAAATCTTAAATTCTCCAGCATTAATAAGCTTGAAGCCTCCATCCCCTCAACCCACCTTTTGACCTTTTCACCAACTACTTCGTCAACAAAAAAAACCTCTTTCTTCAAAAGCTTAGAAAGAAGCTCCGAGACACCTTTTAAGCTTAAGTTAGGATCTTTTTTACCGCCTGGTCTTCCTCTGTGTCCAATAATAATTACTTTAGACTTTTTTTGAATTAAATAATTTAGAGTTGGAACAACTGTGAGGAGTTTAACTTCATCGCCCTGCCTTATTTCATCTCCTAGGTCAACATCCGCTCTAACAATTACCCTCTTGCCTGAAACATTTAAACTAGAAATTATCGGAATTTCCATAACTTTACTTTTAAACCAAAAATCATATTTTTTCTTCTATCCTTTTGATATCATTTAATCTTTTAATATGCCTTAACTTTTGGTCAAATTCTGTTTTTAAAAATGCATCCAGCATTTTTTTCAATTCTTTTTCAGTTGTAAAATCAGAGGCTATTGCTAATACATTCATATCATCATCCCTTCTTCCAGACATAACTTGTCTGTAATCTTTTCCGACTGCTGCCCTTACACCTTTGAACTTGTTAGCCACTATATTCACTCCCACACCGCTGCCGCATAACAAAATACCTCTAGAATTTCTTTCTTTGGAAACTTTCAAAGCAACTTTTTGAGCGTAAAGGGTATAATCATCTTTTGGAGCAAAATCGCTCGCCCCCAAATCCTCATAATCAAAATTCCAGCTGTTAAGCCAACTTTTAATCTTTTCTTTCAATTTAAACCCTCTATGGTCAGCACCAAGGTAAATTTTTAAATTTGCATTTTTCTTTTTCATTCTCTAATTTTATATGAAACCCTCTGCTAACTCTAATAATTCTTTTTTAGGGTTTTGGGCTTTTACCACATCGCTGGAAACAGCAATTCCAAAAGCTCCAAGCTCCAAGCTCTTTCTCACATCCTTAAAAGACTTTATTCCAGCACCAACAATCAGAGGAAGTCTACTTTCCTTTGTAATCTCAACCGCTTGAGAAATAACTTCAGGTTTTGCCTCAGCAACAGAAAGTTCTTTACTTCCAACTAGCTCTGGCGGTTCATAAGACACATAGGTTGGCTTTAAGGAAACCAAACTTTTAAGCTCCTCAATGTTTCCTGAAAAAATAAGCGTCTTCAAACCGACCTTCTTAGCTATCTCGTTTGTTTTTTTCAATTCATTTAAATTTCTAAATCTTCGCTCGGAATGGTTAAGAAAAGTCCCGGCCGCCCCAGCTTTAAAGACAACTTCAGGAAGTATGCTACCAGTGTGAGGTCCAAATTCAAAATGGTCTACATTTTGCACCCAAATCTCTATTTTGGAAAACCCCACAGCTTCTTTCAAATCTACTACTTGGACAGCCGGAATGATACTAACACCAGTCTCTGAAATTACCTCTTTTATTACCTTTACCAACTGCAAAGCATTTTTCCCCGTTGATTGTCTATATGTTTTAAAATTGACAAAGATCATCAACTTATTCCTAAAATTTGATCAATTTTATTTTTATCAAAACCTATTACCATACCCCGGGTTCCATCGTCTTTGGTGATCACTGTGAAAGGTACTCCCAGAAAACCATTAGAAAGCTGTACCATTTCATTTTTGCTTGCTTCATCCTGATCGACAAATTTCTCAGTATAACTAAATCCCTTTGCTTCTAAATAATCTTTAAGCATTTTGCAATAAGGACAAGTTGTAGTTGAGTAAACAACTATTTTCATCTAAATTCACCCCCGTTTCTTTTCAAATATTTATACAAAACCTTTAAACTATTTTAACAAAAAAATTATACGAACAAAAATTTCAGGTATTTGTACCAAGTGGGTGAATCTATTGAGAGAAGTTCGCCATTTGTTGCAGAAATAAAAACAGTAACAGGGATTGAGTACTTAAACAAATCTAGAAAATTAAAAACTCTTTCTCCTTCAATCTTATACTGAAGAGTGTCATTAATCTCGAAAATCTCCACTTCTTTATTTGCTTTGCTTATAAGTCTAGTTCTGAGGGCAAAATCAACTGCTTCTCTAGGTAAAATTTTAAGGAATTCACCACCCTTCGAGGTAAGAATGGAAATACTGGACTTTTTAACATCTATCTGAATTGGATAATCTGTCAAACCAACAACCCCATTTTGCTCTAAACTAAAACGACCATCCCTAACTCCAAACACAATTTCCTGAATTTCAGGCCTTTCTTCGATCTCTACCAAACTTGGCGATTCCTCTATATCTAACTCTCTCAGGCTATTTTCAGACGATACTACTAAATTGACTTTACTTCCCTTTTTTTCAAGAGAAATAAACGCCGCCTCCCTAAACTCTTCTCCAACCTTTTTCACCTCTAAACTTGAACTTCTGGTTCTCTCGTAAGTTTTTTCAGATAGAACATTCCAAACAATTTTTCCATCCTTTCTAACTGTAATAAGACTGGCAGAAGTATAAGGAACAGAAAAAGAAAGAAAAAATATTAAAAATAAAAACAACGAAGAAAAAATTTTCCCCATCAAATCTTAGGATACCACAAAGACTAACTTTTTAGAAGTTTCCTTCAAAGAGTCGTTTTTCAGGGTTTTTGTCTGCTACCTTCTCAAGAGTAACAATGACCTTTTTGTAATCAGAATAGTCTACGTTTGACTCAAAATCTAAAATATATCCTCCCTTAGCTAATCTCATCCTTCCGATTGACACAATAGAAAAATCCGGTTGACCCTCCTCACCCTTCATCAGCCAACCTTCGTAAAAACTGCCTCTTTCAAGATCAGGAAGGTCGGAAATTATTGTAAGTGAAAATTTTCCTTCTTCAAATTTTCTTATGGCAACAGCTGAAGCTCCTGTATCTGCAACATCTCTTAATTCAGATTTTTCAACACCCTCTGGTATTTCTATTTTAAATTTCTCTTCGAGCTTTTTCTCTGACGAGAGGGTTTCGGGTAACTTCACTTCCTCAATTGCGGGTTTAGGTCTTTGTCTTAAAAAGATGACTGCGGCAAGAAAAAGTAGAATAACAACTCCTATTACTATATCTCGTTTATTCATTGGCAATAGAATATCATTTTAAAAACTATATGTCAAGTGAAACAACAACCTTTAGGGTCTATAAGAAACAAAAATTGTTTTTTCCGCAAATTTTCCGCAGATTTCCCGAAGGCTTTTGGAGCTAATCACTTAATCCTTTGAAATCAATCTTAAATATATACCGAATATTCCAAGCGAGTTAGCTACCAAAAGCCATTGCGTTGACGCCAGCCAAATATCTGTACCCATATAACCTAAACCTGAAAGAATTACCGCTAAAACGCTTAATATAATCAAAACTTGCGATAAGTTTTTAAGATCCTTTTTATTCACTTTCCTCACCCCCTTTCTCCTAAACAATGTATTTATTAATCAAAAAGCCAGCGAAGAATGCGACGAAAGCAGCTAAGCCTCCGATAACAAAAATTTCCAAACCACTTTTTAAAAAATTTCTCTTCGTATAAATGCCTCTTAACAATCCTATAGCAAAAAGTGAAATTCCAACTAACACACCTGAAATAATAAAAGGATTAGAAATGGAAAAAATAAAAGGTATAAGAGGAATAAAGCCTGCGACATTAAAAAACAAGAACGTGATTAGACCATGAAAAAAAGGAACTCCCTCCTTTACATTTTCCTTTTTTTTAGCCTTTTCATACTCTATCTCGCTTTTTATACCCAAATAATTTCCGACAGCCATTGAAAAGCCGTCTGCAAAAAGATTCGCAAAACCAAGAATAAGAACAACGCGGGTGCTAAGTGCTGCTCCAGCGCTTCCAGCTACAACCGAAAAAGTAGTCACAATTCCATCGGTTGCAGCCAAAACTATATCTGAAAGATATTCCGCCTTTTCATGCACGGTTATCCTGACCATACTAAATTATATTCATATTATCACAAATTGACTCTTGTAAAATAAACTTAACACCCTAATATAATTAATACACATTTTTTAAATACTTAATAATGCAAGAAAGAATTGCTTTACGAACCCAAGATTGGGAAAATATTTTTCAAGCAACTGAAAATATAGCAAGCTTCCTTATAGAACAAAGAAAAGCTCCTCTTGAACAAAGAATAAACTATACAGAAATTTATTTAGATCCTGAAGGAGATCTTTATCACCCGGTATTTGGCAAGGTTAAGGATTGTATAGAGGCAAAAAATAGAATTGATGAATTAGAGCTAGAGGCTGTTGAAAAACTTTCAGAATGGGCAAGAGGCAACAACATAGGTCAGGCAATATGGATGAGTCCTTCCTATCCTAACAAAAATGAATCAAGGTTCATTGTATATGAATTAAAAGGGGATGAGGATGGAAAAAAGAAAATCGCTTTACATGCAATATGTGGAAAACAAAACTTAGAAGAATGTGTTTTTATAGCCCGACAAATTATTGCCTTTTCTAAAACTAATACTAATGTACCGGAACCAGAAACCCAGTTGGATGAAGACTGGCTTAGGGCAAATCCAATACCTTTTGACCCTGCCTCTGCCTACTCATCCTTGATTGATCTCCTGCAAGATTTAATACAGCCGCCTGAAATCTGGGAAGAGATTAGAGCAGGAAATCATATCAGGGCAAAAGAGAGACTGCTGAGCTTAGCTTATGAAGAATCAACAAAATTTTTTCCTAAAGTTCTAACAGCAAGCTCAAGTTTGGACTATATCAAAATTGGAGCTGAAATTGAAAAGCGGTTTCAAGAATTAGGTTATAAAATACAACATATAGGATCCTGCGGAATAAGTAACACGCTTGCTTTGGAAATTTTAGAAGGAAGTAGAGTTAACACAAACTCCTCCTTTTCATTAATGTACGAGGTTGGTTTTTTAGAAAGAACTTTTCCCTGTCCCAGGTGTAACTGGCCAATTTCGGCATGGCAGGGAATAACGAAATGTCCTATTTGCGGGATAACAAAAGAAGAATGCAGCTCATGCCTCTAAAACTTATGAAGTTTTTCTTAAATTCGCGAATGTTTTAAGTGCACCTCCCAAAGAGTAAAAGATAAAAACAAGCCAGTTCTCGTTTAGATTATTTATAAATTGATAAAGGATTATAAAATACAAGACATTTTCAACAAAAACTATTGCTGAAGCACTAAAAGTCCTACCCCTTGCAATAAAAGAGGTTCTTGCTGTTGCCAAAAACATTTCTATAAAACCGATAAAAAGATAAATTGTTGACTGCAAAATAACCGGCATAGTAACCTCCTCCTTCATCCAAAGGGTCGTAATCTTTTTTTGTCACAAAAATTCTTTGCATATAAAATATCTAGTTTGAAATATCTAGTTTGAAAAAAAAGGCCGCAAAAGTGTGCCTTGTAAAGGCTGTTATAATCTCTTAAACAGTCTCAAACAATAGCAAAATTCTGGATTAATCTTTTTTTTCTTGATATAATCAATTCGTTAAAAATAATTTAAAAATATCTCAAAACCAGGATTTTAGCTATATTCCTCGGTAGCTCAGCGGTAGAGCGGGCCCCTGTTAAGGGCAAGGTCGTAGGTTCGAATCCTACCCGAGGAGCAAGTTTACTCTTAATATAACCATTTGCTCCTTTTGTAAAACTGCAAAAAGTAAAGAAGTAGCCACTTTGACAATCTTTTTGTCTTTGACTAGGAATCTCACAAAGAAAAATCTCAAATAGTGTCTTTTCAGGAATGGCGGGGCTTCTTTGTAGGTTCTGTAGATGTTTCTGTGAAGCTAAGTATCTCTTCAGGGAAGTCAACATCAAACTGTCTCTTTTGGTCAAGCTCTGCTACCTGGGTGTCCAAGGCATTGATTTGAGCTTGAAGCTTTATATGTTTTCTTTTGAAGGTGTCCCTGTCTATTGTGCTATCAAGGAGTCTGTCATCCAGGGTAGTTATTTTGGCCTCTAAAGCTGTCTTTTGATTAAGAATGGCTCTTTTTTCATTTTCAATGGTACCTCTTTGGGCATTAAAGGCTTCTTTGGCTTTCTTAGTAACTAACCTATAAAATGGGGGGGCAAACTCAAGGTGCTTGAATTGATTCTCAACTAAAGTTTCTAAATCTTCTTGTTTGACATAGGAAGACTTACAGCCTCTTCTTTTGGCACAATGGTAGTAAACAATCTTACCGCCTCTTTTGGAAAGTTTTTTAGGGCAGCAGTGATACTCAGCAGTATATCTTTGACCACAATAAGCCTTTTTTTCTCCCCTAACATTTTTGATATTTTAGCACACAAGAAGAAAGAGTGCTAATAAAGTGGTATTGTTTTAAAAATTACTTAAATAAAAATTTGTAGTCTATTGACTAAAGGAGTTTATCACAAAAAACTTATAATAATTGATCCTTTTGCTTTTTGAAAAACCACTTTTTGGCTATTTCTGTTGTTATAAAATAACCCACCAAAACAGCGCCTATCCAAATCCACAAGTAAGAAGGCATCTGGGTAAATTCAAAAAATTCATAGCCGAATTCCGTCAAGGGCAAAAGAACAACAATACCGGAAGCAAATAAACTTAAGATTATCAATAACTTACTCGCCATGCTTCTGTAAAACGGCAAACTAGTTCTTATAGCAAAGGTCACTAATATCTCTGAAAGTGATGACTCAATAAACCACGCTGTTCTAAAAATTTCTGGCGTTACTTTCCAAAGAAATGTCATCGGAAGAATAAGCGCCAGATCGAAAAAAGAGCTAATCAGTCCAAAATAAAGCATAAATCTTCCCAAAACCTTGATATTCCACTTTTTTGGCTTTCTAGTAAGTTCTGGGTCAACATTATCGGTTGCCAGAGCAAAAAGAGGTATGTCGCTTAAGAGATTGTTAAGAAGTATCTGCTTTGGTAGAAGCGGCAAAAATTTTAGAAAAAGAGAGGATACTGAGACTGTAAACATATTTCCATAATTTGCGCTTATTGTATTCAAAATGTATTTCATGATATTGGCAAAAGTTTTTCTCCCCGCCTCTATTCCCTCTCCCAAGGTAACTAAATCTTTCTTAATAAGTACAATATCTGCTGCTTCCTTCGCCACCGCCGCGCCGCTATCTACCGCTATTCCAACATCTGCTGCTTTCAAGGCGGGTGCGTCGTTTACCCCATCTCCTAAAAAACCGACTATATTTCCCTCTTGATTTAAAGAGGCAACTATTTTGTACTTTAATTCAGGAGTAACTCTTGCGAAAAAATTATATTTAAGAGCGTAATTTGCTAATTCTGAACTGGATAAGCCTTCTAAATTTTCACCAAGAATTATCTCCTTTTCAGATATAGAAAGGCCCAATTGATTAATCACATTTTTGGTAGCAGTAATGCTATCGCCTGATATAATTTTTATGCTTATTCCAAGTGTTTGAAATAAATCAAGAGCCTTTTTAGCAGAGTGTTTCACGGGATCACTGAAAAGAAGAAAGCCGATAAAAGTCAAATTTTTCTCATCCACCTTGCTTGAAACTGTTTGCTTTACCTTTCTTTCGGCTACTGCAATGACTCGATATCCTTTTTCTTCATATTCTTTTACCTTTTTGATTAAGAAAATCTTTTTTTCTTTCGTGAGACTTGATATTGGAATTATTGAGTCTGGAGAGCCTTTTACTATAAGAAGAATTTTTCCATCTCTTTCAACAAGGACACTCATTCTTCTTCTTTTGAAGTCAAATTCGTTGTAATCAAGAAATTTATATTTTTTAGTTTCTTTTTTAACCTCTTTATCATAATTTCCCTGCCATAAAGCTTTGTCTATCGGGTTTTGGCTGGATGTGCTTTCTTGACTTGCAAATTGGGTGGTACAAAGAAGGGCTTTAAGAAAAACATCTTTTTCTTCATTAAAATTTTCGTCTTTGCATGAAACCAAAGAAAATACTCCTTCGGTTAAAGTTCCAGTTTTATCTGTACAAAGAGCGTCCATATTTCCAAAGCCCTCAACAGATATAAGTCTTTTGACAACAACCCTTTTGCTTGCCATTTTTAAAGCTCCTTGGGAAAGTGTTGCTGTCATAATCGCCGGCAGAAGTTCAGGAGTTATACCTACCGCTAAAGCTAATGCAAAAAGCAGTGAATCAAGGGGGTCCCTGTTAAGATATGTGTTAACCGAAAAGATAAAAATTGTCATCAAAAGAATTACTCGAAAAAGAAACTTACTAAAGTTTTTAGTCTCTTTTTGAAAAGCTGTCTGAGCTGAAGTTTTCTCAACCAAACTGGCAGTTTTTCCAAAAAGGGTCCTGTTTCCGGTTGCCACTACCACGCCTTCCGCATTTCCACCAACAATACTTGTTCCCATAAATACCATATTTTTAAGCTGATAAGGTTGGCTGTATCTGGCATCAACTTCTTTAGTATCTTTTAAGACTGGAAAAGACTCTCCTGTAAGAATTGATTCATCAACCATTAAATCGTCAACTTTTATAAGCCTTATATCGGCGGCAACCACATCTCCAACTTCCAACTTGACAATGTCTCCCACCACTAAGTCTTTGCTTTCAATTTCAACCCAAAGATTGTCTCTTTTAACTTTTGTTTTTTGTGGAACGAGTTTTTTAAGCTTTAAAAGTGTTTTTTCGCTACGGTATTCTTGATAAAAACCAAAGAATATACTAAAAAAAACTATTGAAATAACAATTATCGCATCAAGGTGCTCACCTAAAAAAAAGGAAATAGCAGATGCTAAAAGAAGAACGATTACCAACCAGTTTCGAAATTGAGAAAGAAATATTTGCACTGGAGTTGAAATGAGACTTTTTTCTGTAATTTGATTTTTTCCAAAAGTTTTAAGTCTTTCTTTGGCTTGGTTATCGGATAATCCACTCTCTTTTGTATCCAACAGCTTTAGAAGTTTGTCCTTATCTACGCTAAAGTATTTTTCTTGCCTCATAGAAGATAGTTAATTAACTAATTATATACATCTTCGGGTGGTTGGAATAGGGCTTAGAAACTTAATCTGGAACAATTAACTAAAAGTATTTTAGGGTAAAATCTCTAAATATTTCTCAAAACAAAGATTTAAAAAAATTAAACTTAAATCAATTGTCCCTGTTTATACTTTCGCCTCTTTCCAAAAAACTTAATAATCCCAGGATAAACCTCAAAGTTGTTGCTAATAATATGATGGGCAAATCTTCTTTCATTCTTAGCCTTAATATCCTTTGAAACTATTTCAAGTTTGTTTATAATGGGAGGGGTGTTTCCTCCAAATTGACCTTGACTTCTGGTACAAGCGAAGGCGAAAAATCTTGAATCTCTTAAAATTTTGGCAAAAAGCTCTATACTTTTTTGATTATCATCCTCTAAATTCCATCGCTAAACTGCACACAGAAAATGTTATAATTCTCGGGATTGTAATCTTTATAAATTTCATTAAGGACAAGTTCATAGGCAGAAGAAAAAAAAGTTCCTCCGCCTGTTGTTGTCCGATAAAAAGTTTCATCATCAACAATTTTTGCCTGGGTATCATAAATAATATAGACTTTAGAAACCTTTGGATAAACATCCTCTAAAACTTTATCTATCCAGTAAGCAGTTTGTCTTGCTAAACCTTTTAGATAGTCGGTCATTGAACCGCTCACATCCATTAAATAAAAAACAACAGCTAAAGAAGAAGGAGTCTTGACTCTTTCAAACGACCTAAACCTTGCATGGGGTTTTACTCTTGATAAAAGAATAGCCTCTTCGGGGTCGTTTGTCTCTCTTAAGGCATCTAAAAAGGCTCTTTTAAGAACAAACCCTGATCCAGTAGGAATTTGAACACTTTTAGCTTTTGGCTCGTCTTTTTCCAAATTTCCCTTTTTCTTTGGAAGTATGTTGGGTAGTTCAATTTGCTCTTTTAAAATCTCTACCAAATCTCTAATTGTTATCTCAACCTCTAATTGATGCTCGTTTGGAAGGCTCCCAACACCACCCTCTCCTGCTAAAGGTTCAGCTCCGATTATATCACCCTCTTTTCCTTCTCCACTTCCAACTCCTCTGGCATTTTGTCCAAACCTAAAAGAAGGAAGTTCAACAAAAGGAACGGGAATTCTAACAATATCATCTCCCTTTTTACCCACCAACTTGGGGTCGCTAAAATATCTTTTAGCGTCTCCACGAATTCTATCATAAACAATTTATCTATATCTTTTATGGTCTTGCCGAATTCTTTCTAACACAAAATTTGAGTGCAAGGTTTGAGCTTTCTTGAAAGATTAATCCTTATTCTTATTACTATAAGCTAAATTTTCTATAATTTATTATATTAAAAATAAAAAAGAAATTTTCAAAATCAAAAACTTTTTACTGAAACCAATTCTTAAATTATCAAAATGGAAAGTGTGGATGAACTAGGTAATTACTTATAAATCTTTTAATCTTTACTAGTTTAAAACAAAATTATTAAGCCCTATAACTTAAGCGGATAGACAAAAATAAATTTTAAAATGGTTCTTGATATTAAGAATTACAACTTTTAAAATCACTTTGTTATGATTTTAAGCGATAAGGAAATTTTGAAGCTTTGTAAAAAGGGAATGATCACCCCCTTCGAGTCAAAACAAATAAGAAATGGAAATATTAGCTTTGGTCTTTCTTCCTTCGGATACGATATCAGGGTTGGTAAAGAATATAAAATCTTCACAAACATCAACAATACGATAGTCGACCCTAAAAATTTTGATCAAAAAAGCTTCATTGATTTTAAAGGAGACTGCTGCATAATTCCTCCAAATTCTTTTGCCCTGGCAAAATCTCTTGAATACTTTAAAATTCCCGAAGATATTATTGGCATTGCTGTGGGAAAATCAACTTATGCCCGCTGCGGAATAGTGACAAATGTAACTCCGCTTGAACCTGGATGGGAAGGATATCTTACTATCGAAATTTCAAACACAACCCCCTTACCTGCAAAAATTTACTCTCAAGAAGGAATAATACAGGTTATATTTTTAAAGGGCAAAAAACCAAGAGTTTCGTATAAAGACAGAAAGGGGAAATATCAAAAACAAAAAGAGATAACTCTCCCAAAAGTATAGCTTAAATTTCTTTTAAAAATCTCAATATCCTAAAATCCTCAATCCTAAATTTTTCTCAACTCTTCATAAATATACTCCTGTACACCTTTCCAAATTCCTTCTCCTTCTTTTGGAACTAATATAAACTGCCCATCGATGCTTTTTGTTGAAGTTAGAACATTTTCTTCATTTAAATTTACTAAAGAAATCTTGTAATCCTCAGGTTGTTTAGAAATCTCATAAATATTTTTAATTGCCTCAAGGTTTAAATCGGTTCTGACAAAGTTAATCAGTTGATTGAAAATATCATCAATTTTTTCAATGTTTTTTAAATGAAAAAGTTTATCCTTAATTGCTAAAAGTACAGCTTGCTGCCTTTGGCTTCTTGCAAAATCACCTCCGTGTTGGACTGAGCTTCTTGATCTAACAAATTTTAACGCTGTTTCTCCATCCATCTTGTTCTTTCCCTTATCAAAGTGAATATGTTCGTACCTGCATTCAAACTGGTGGTGAAGATTTGTATCCGAATAAAGACTCTTAAGCCTCATTATCTCAGCCTCGCTTTTACCGCAGGTGTCGTTTTCTCTTCCTTTTATTGGATAAAAGTAGTCGTCAAAAGTTAGCGGTACATCTACCTCGATTCCACCCAAAAGGTCAATAATATTTTTAAAACCCGAAAAATCAACTGCTATGTAATAGTCAATATTCAGCCCCGTTACATCTTTAACAACTTTCTTTGCCATAGTTGCTCCTCCTCCTTCTCCCTTATACTGGGGCTCTTTTAAAGGATAAGACTTATCATCAAGTCCAATAGCATAAGCATGATTAATTTTAAAACTCTCCCTCTTATCACTTCTTATAGGAATTTCAACCCAGAGATCGCGGGGAATTGAAATAATTACTACCCTTTTTCCCTTTGGATTAATATTAACAATTAAAATTGAATCGGTAAGATTTCCTCCCTCGTGTCCCTCTCCGCCAAATCCAAGCAGGAGAATATTGTAGGAAAGATCTGAAAGAAAATTATCTTTTAGATTTGCATCTTGCGTTTCTTTAGCAACGCTTTTTTGTTCATTGCTCCTCACAAAAATCCTAGATACGCTTAAAAGAAAATAACTTAGGAAAAAACCTATTAAAAATGAAGTAGAAAACAATATAAAAATGATTATTCTTCTCATAAACTATGAAGCTTTAAATCTATTTCCAAAGTCTTCTGACTAAAAATGTACTTGTTTTATTGTAAATTAATGTTAAAATAATTTTAACCATGGATTTTCTTTCGGGCTTCTTTTTTGCCTTCAAGAAATATCCAGCTTATTGGGGGTGAGAAGTAAGTGAACAAGAAACTATATATAGGAAACCTCCCTTATGCAACTACAACCGAGGAGTTAAGAGGGTATTTTAGTCAAGCAGGAAATGTGGTAGATGCCGTTGTTATTTTAGATAGCCGTACTGGCCGCTCAAAAGGTTTTGGATTTGTAGAATTTAGTGATGAACAAGAAGCTAAAAGGGCAATTGAAATGTTTAATACAAAAGATTTTGGAGGAAGAAATATTATTGTCAATGAGGCCAGACCAAAACAAGAAAAGCAGAAGCATCCATTTCAGCAAAAAAGAAGGTAAGCATTAATTTTTTGAGATTATAAATTTAAAATTAAAAACAAGTTAGCGAAGTGGTAAAGTTTTTTCCTAAGGTAGCTAATAAATCTTAAATCAACTTATTCCAAATAATCCTGAAGTTTCTTTCTTCTGGAGGGGTGCTTTAACTTTCTTAGTGCCTTTGCCTCAATTTGTCTAATTCTCTCCCTTGTGACTCCAAACACTTTTCCGACCTCCTCTAATGTCATCTGTCTGTTTCCATCAAGACCAAAGCGAAGTTTTATCACATTTGCTTCTCTTTCTGAAAGAGTAGACAAAACCTCATTTAAATGATCTTTAAGAAGCTGTTTTGATGCCGCATCCACAGGAGAAAGCTGGCTTTCATCCGGAATAAAATCTCCCAAAAAGCTTTCCTGATCCTCTCCGACTGGGGATTCCAAGGAAGTTACCTCCTGAGCAATTTTGAAAATCTCACGCACCCTATCCGGGTCTAAATCCAATTCCTCGGCTATTTCCTCGGGTTTAGGCTCTCTACCCAACTCCTGCATTAAACGCCTGCTAATCCTATAGAGTTTATTAATTGTCTCAACCATATGAACTGGGATTCTAATAGTTCTTGCCTGATCGGCTATCGCTCGGGTTATTGCCTGCCTAATCCACCATGTAGCATAAGTTGAAAACTTAAATCCCTTCCTCCAGTCATACTTCTCGACAGCACGAATTAAACCTTGATTACCCTCCTGAATAAGATCAAGCAGAGAAAGTCCTCTTCCGATATATTTTTTGGCTATGGAAACAACAAGTCTGAGGTTTGACCTTATAAGCTTATCCTTACTCACCTTGTCTCCCTTTTCAAATCGTTTCGCAAGTTCAATTTCCTCCTCTGCTTTCAAAAGTGGAACCTTTCCTATTTCTCTAAGGTACTGCCTTACAGGATCTGTAGACTCGGAAGCTTCCAGTTTTGAAAGTATCTCAATCTCCTTTTCCAGTTTTTCTCTAGCTTTCTCCTCTTCCGCGGCTCCGGCTTCAACTGATTCAAACACATCAATACCCTCAGATAAGAGCTTGTCATAAAGTTCATCCAGCTCGGAAACTCTCTCCTCTGCGTCAGGAAAAACCTCCAATATATCATCTTGGGTCAAAAAACCCTGATTTCTGCCTCTTTTTATAAGTTCAATAACTTCTTTTCTTAACATATGCCTTTAAAGAATTATACCCTTAAAATTCTTGCCTTCAAGTTCAGAAAGTTTTTTAACAAGACTTAAAAACTGCTTTTCCTTGTTAATCAGCCTAGTTTTATCTTTCTTTGCTTCCAGCTTTTTTATCATCTCTCCTACTTCCTTAATTTTTTCCTTTAGATTTAAAATCTCAAGCTCGCGAGTAATAAGACTTAACTCCTTTTCCAATCTTGGGGAAGTTTCCTCCTCAATTCCCGGCAACTGTTTTAGTAGCATTTCAATAAACGAATTTGATAGCTCTTTAGGTAAACTGCTTGCAAAAATTGACGGATCAAAACTTTTGTTCTTTTTTAAAAATTCTTTCAACTGTACGACAATTCTTAAACACAAGTGGGTGGTAATTAAAGTGAAAATCTTTTTTTTAACTAAAATCCTTGAGTCAAGCTTAAAGGCGATGGAAAGAAGCCTTTCTTCAAGTATCTCGCGCCTAGTTTTTTCTAAAGCTTTATCTTTTTGAGATTCAGAAATTATGCCCTCTTCCTTTTTTTCCTCAAATTTCTCAACCTCCGCAAGAACTGCCTCTAGCGGTACAGAAAGACTTCTTGCAACCAAAGAGGCATAATGAGCCTGGACAATCTTATCATCTATTCTTGAAATTACTGGTACAACTTCCTTACTAATCTTTTCTTTTTCTAATCCTTCCTTGCTTTTATATTTCCTAAATATTTGATTGATAATAAACTCCCAGGCTAAAACAGAATTTTTAATTGACTTTAGTAACCCTTTGGGATCTTTGTGTGCGGCTTCATCTGGATCCTTGTAAGGAAAAATATCAATCGCCCTAACCTCCAACCCATACTTTTCAACAATCTCTACACCTCGCCTTGCCGCCTGATCGCCAGCCCAATCCCTGTCAAAAGCAAAAATAAGCCTTTCCGCAAATCGACTCAAAATTCTAATCTGCTCCTCTGTTAAACTGGAACCTTTTACCGCAACAATATTTTTAATCCCCACCTGCCAACAAGAAAGGCAGTCAAGTTCTCCCTCAACAATTAAGCACTCTTTTTGTTTTTTAATATCCAAATAATTCATATTTAAGCCATACAAAACCTTTGATTTGTGATAAATTGGAGTTTCTGGTGTATTTATGTATTTTGCCAAATCTTTGTTTTCATCTTTTGGAAGAATTCTTCCAGAAAAGCCGACAATATTTCCTCGGTGATCATGCAAAGGAAAAATTACTCTTCCCCTAAACCTGTCGATAAAAAGGTTGCCTTTAGGAATAACTAAACCAACTAGCTCAAGGTCTTTAACCGAATATTTTTTTTTATCAACTAGGTATTTCTTTAAAAAAAAGGGGTTTTCTGGCGAAAAACCTAAACCAAAAGTTTTAATAGTCTCAAGGGTTAAACCTCTTCTTGTTAATAAGTAGTTTAAGGTTTCTTTTCCAACGCTGTGGTTAAGTAAAACCCAAGAATAAAGATATTGAGCATCTTTGTTTATTTGATAAAGTTTTTCTTTCACTCCTTCTAACTTACCTCTAACAAGTTTTAATTTAACCCCAGTCCTTTCAGCAAGAAATTTTAAAGCTTCGTAAAACTCCATTCCCTCGTATTTTTGCAGAAATGAAATTACATCCCCTCCCTCTCCGCAGCCAAAACATTTGAAAATTTGAAGTTCTGGAGAAACCATGAAAGAAGGAGTCTTTTCGCTATGAAAAGGGCAGAGTGCTTTGTAATTTCTTCCTGCCTTTTTAAGCTCTATATACTCGGAAATAAAGGAAACAATATCTATCTTACTTTTAATCTCCTCGATTTGATCGTTCATAAAATTAAGTCTAAAACTCTAGAAATAATAAGCTTATACTTTAATTAATAAGGAGTATAGCATATAAAAACCAATTTAAATTCTTTCTTTAAGCTTTTTTGTAAATTAAAGAAATACTATCTTCATAAACTTTAATAAAACCGTCCCTTTCCAAAGTCTTTAGGAAATCGTAACTTTCATATTCCTTTCCAAACCTTCTCAAAAGATTAGAGACAAGAAAATAAATTTTATTTTTTTTGTATGAGGTTTTTTTTCTCAACAAAACCGTATCGATATTAAATTGGTCAAAAATAACATTGTAATCTTTCTTTCCCGAAAGAATATCCAAATAGGTATCAAAAGCGCCTGCCAAGTTTTTGGGGTTGGTTGGTTGCCATCTCCAACTGGGCATTCTTCCGTCGATAAAAACTTTCTTTTCAGGATACTTCCAGATAAGATAACCTCCCCATCCATATTCTGAAAAAATGTTGCCTTGGGGTATATTTTCCTTTAAGAAAGAGGCTGCATTTTTAGGGTAAAATGACTCTTCGCTAAAGTCTCTTGCAATTTTTAGATTATTGAGTGTTTGAAGACAAAACATCGCTGAAAGTAAAAGGAGTAAAAAATAACCTGCTTTTGAAAGTCTGTTTAAACCTTCAGGAATTCTTGTTAAATCAAAAATAAAAAATTTAATAGCTGACAGAATTAAAGGGATAGAAAAAACTAAAAACAAGGGCAGGTGTCTTGATGAGCTTAAACCAAGTGCTAAAAAAAACAAAAATAAAACTTTTCCCTCAAGATAAAACTTTTTTCTATAAAGCCAAAACGAAGACAAAGAAAGCGCAATCAAGAAAATAAAAAAAATATCAAAAGTAAAAAGGGGAGAAACCCACTCGGAAATACTAAAGCGAAGTTTTGTATCCGTCGCCTGCATAAAAACTTCCCACCAAGCTCTATGCTTATAAGGATTAATAAAAGTAGCTAACAAACACATGCCAAATACATACAAATCCTCTTTTTCAATTTTTCCTTTTCTAAAAAATCGCAAAAAAAGCACCAAAAATAATGTAAAAATTCCGATTGCAAAACTTCCATGTAAATTAACCCAAACCAAAATAATTAAAGGTAAAATAAACTTTGCCCTTTTCCAGATCTTGAGATCAGAAACAAACTTCAAAATAATTGCTAGTAATAGCCATGACTGAACTTGGGGTCTGACTCCGAAAAAAGGAAGAAGTACTCCTAAAGCTAAAAAAAATATAAAGAATTTAAAGGGATTAAAATACTTAACCTGCTTTTCTTTATCAATCTTTACTTTTTGGTTTGGAAAGGTAGTGTTTATTGATAAGTAAATAGTAAAAAATACTAATAATGTATATAGGATAGATAATCCAGACATCTTTAATAAAGGGTAAATTTTTGAAAGAAAAATATTTGTTAACCACTCATGATCAACAAAAGGGTAATCAGACATGGTGTAAGAAAATGGATCTGTATAAGGTATTCCGTATTTTTGAATATACTCGCCCAAAGCAATATGCCAACCAAAATCCGGATCGAGAAAAAAACTCCCTTTAAGCCAAAAGACTAAAAAAATTAGAAAAAACAAAAAAAGTTTAATGAATAAAAGATTCTTCCTATTCACTTTCAATATTTTTAGTTTTACAAAAAAATAGGCATTTTTTATGGAAACATCGGTTTCTTAAAATTCACTGTGATGTCCGCCAAAAGCAAGTCACTGTCTAGGTTTGCCAGCTAATTCTTTACTCAATCTCAAGAATACCTCTCTTAATACCCAATTGTTGCTCAATGTCTTTCAACCTACTTATAAGTTGGTCGTTGTTTGTTTGCATAATCTTTGGTAAAACAACCGATTTCAGATACTCTTCATCCTCTTTTTTTACGATCTCTGAAAGTTTTTTAGGGCTTCCAATTTATTAGGATCCTGGTCGTTTAGAAGAATGTCATGATACACCTTGCTGTGATTAGATAATTCATAGGTTGTAATAAGCAAAGCAATATACTGGGCTTTATCGTATAAATTAAGTGGCTTTTGTTCTTTTGGTTTTTGCCCATCAGGCTTTCTATTTTCTGCAATCCTAATTAGGGAGAATTCTAACTGATCATTAAATATCTCGTTATCTTTGGGGTTAAAGATAAATTGAATCACATGGCTTGCTATTTCCGTCATCACTCGACTCATCGTTTCGTCTTTCTCTAGATGTGTTAATTCATGAACAATTGATGCCGCAATGTGTTTTTGTTGCCTTTTCACTTCCTCTATATCACCTACCTCAACCGCTTTAATAAGAGGTGTTATTTTGCGGTAAATGATTCTAATTCCAGCACCTTTACCAGCTCCCATACCAAAACCCTCACTTCCTTCTATCACAAACCCCTTTGGTTGGTAATTCCAATTATAGAAATCAAGAACACTATTATAACTTTCTATAAGTATATTATTGACGCCTTCTATTACTTCTTGTTTCTGTGATAAATTCTTCCATTCCTGCATATCAATTGCTCTGTAAGTTGATGTGAGAATATCTTCACGATTGTTGTGAATCCATATTACATGATTAAGTCGCGATTCTTGTTCTTCACCCTCGGTTTCATAAAGGTACACAGAACTTCTGTTAAGAGCAACTATGTTTTTAATGTTTATCTGTAAACTTAGATTTGGTGTGCATCTTTCCCAATATTCTTTTGTACGCGGGTTGTTCATGTCAACCCGCCTTACTTTTCCGGATTTTCCTTCTTGCTTATCTGGACTAAATTGTGGCGGCTCTTCAAATCTCATAATAACTTAAAATTACTTAACCAACTCTTCTATTGAAATGCCAAGCGCCCTTTATGGTTTTTATATCTAGACAGAGAGTTTTTAATTTTAATAACTCTACTTATAAATATTACAAAAATCAAACAAGAAAAATAAGAAAAGTCAGCTTTTGACGTTACGCCTTCAGCGGAACAAAGACAAAAGATTCAATTTTGCGGCTAAAATCGGCTGGCGAGCCCACGCAGAGGGCGAGGCAACAACCTTCAAAAACGCTAAAATTGTAAAATGGCGGTGTGTATTTGAAAAAATCCGAACCGACTTTATTAACGGGCGAGGGGCGCGGAATTCCCCCCGAACCCCCATTCCGCCCGCCTCGCCCGAAAGCGGAAGCGAAAAGGACGATTTCAAGTTTTTCTAATCCGCCTTTGGCGGATTGCTCGGCTTCGCCGAGCTTGGCGGCAAATTCTTTTTATTATTCCTCTTCAAAATAATCTGAATCAACTTTTTTAATATCATAGCTAGTCACTTTTGCAACTCCTATGTCATTTTCGATCATCAATGAAAAAGTTACGATACATTTTAGACATTAATGGTTAATGGATCATTACGCCAGAGCATACCCCATATTTAGTAGAATTAGAGGCTTAAAGGAGGTGAATAATATGCTTTTAAGCTTGAAAAGATTCTCTAAAAATGAGGTATCTCAAGAAAGGTTAAAGATTTTGAAGTTTTACCAAGAATATGGAGAGAAAGCTACTTTAAAGGCTTTTGGGGTTAATCGAAAAACAATCTGGGTTTGGAGAAAAAGATTGTCTTTAACCGGTCATCTTTCTGCCTTGGTTCCTTGCTCCACCAGGCCAAAAACAGTCAGAAGAATGACTACTGATGAAAGAATAGTGAATTACATTAAATACTTAAGAGAGAAACATCCAAGATTAGGTAAAGAAAAAATTAAACCACTTTTGGATAGATATTGTCTAAATTTGGGTATTAAAAATATTTCTGCTTCTACCATTGGTAAGGTTATCAAAAGAAACAATCTTTTCTATCAAAAACAAGGGAGGATCTATCATAATCCAAGCTCAAAATGGGCACAGAAGAAAAAGACCAAAAGATTAAGGGTAAGATATTCTCCCAAACCCAAAGATTTTGGTCATCTACAAATGGATACTGTTTTAAAGCTTATTGATGGATTAAAGGTTTATCTTTACTCTGCTATAGATATTAAGCTTAAATTTGGTCTAACTCTAGCTTATTCTCATTTGAACAGTCAAAACACCCTAGATTTCTTCAAGAAAGTGAAATTAGTTTATCCAGGCAAAATCAAATCTGTCCAAACTGACAATGGGTTAGAATTCTTGGGTGCTTTTGATCAGTATCTTAAAAAACAAAACATTCCTCATTATTTTATCTACCCTAGATGCCCAAGAATTAATGGGGTGATTGAAAGATACCAAAGAACTATCCAAGAAGAACTTCTAGATTCAAATTTAGACCTTATCCACCAGCCCAAGCTTTTTAATGAAATATTAGGAGAATATCTTTTATGGTACAATACTCAAAGACCACATAAATCTTTAGGTCTAAAATCACCTATAGATTATCTGATTGAGAAAGGAGGGATGTCTAAAATGTGTGTAACCTATACAATCAATTGAGTTAGCATTTCACCATCAATTAAAATAACCTTGTGAGGAATAGTTTTAACGTATTCTAATGCGTCTTTTGTAAAACTAGATGTCGTAATAAATACTCCCTTATTTGCGTGTTGTCCGGCCAAACTGCCAACGAAATTCCTTATCTCTTTTGAACCAACCACATTATCCCATCTTTTTGCCTGAATATAAATAATATCAAGACCTAGTTTGTCTTCTTTGATTATTCCATCTATACCCCCATCACCACTTTGACCTATTGCTTTTCCAGCATCCTTTAATGATCCGCCGTAACCCATTTTGATCAATAAATCGACTACAAGTCTCTCAAAAAATCTGGGAGGTGATTGTTTAACTCTCTCTAATAATTCTTGCGCTAATTCCCTCTTAATTCTTTGATAACCATATTCTAGTAATTCTTGTGGTGTTTGTTCAGATTCTTCTTTTTGTTCTTCTTCAATTTTTTCTCGTCTTAAATTTCTGAACTCAATGAATTGAGGAAATTGTTCTAAAAATTTAACATTAATTTCTTTCGGATTCTTACTTAAAACGTCTAATCCTAAATCAGTTATCCTAAAAAAAGACCTCCTAGTAGATTCAAGTAAGCCCGCTTTCTTTAGATAAGTCCTTGCCCAACCAACACGATTATCAAAGACATACTGTTGACCACTTGGCAAAACCTCTTTCCTCTCTTCCTCACTCAACTTAAAAAGATCAGCTAGAGAATCGATAGTCTCCCTGATTGCATGCTCTTTTTTGTCAGAAGCAAACTTTAAAAGTAGAAGCATTATTGATTGATAATCTGGTATAGGCATAATTTTTGGTTTTAATTTATCTTTTCCAAACTATATGACCATTAATATTATATTTTTCATAAGTCTCCAAAATATCAGCACAGAATTTTTTCAATTCTTCATTCCCCTCGCTTTTAGCTAACTCATAAAGGCGAATAAACATTTTCTTTCCCGTCTCGGTTTGTTTTAATGTCTTCTTAATGAAATTATGCTGCGCGCATAATGTCTGTCCGTTTTCAATAGTAGATTCCCCTCCTAAATATTTTGGCTTAATGTGGTCTACATGCAATTCAACACCTTCTTTTCTGCCCCTCCCACAAATTACACATTTATAACCATCTCTCTTCAAAATAACCTCTTTTTGTTCCACTGTAAAATCATCAAGCTCTTTTTGTCTTACAGCGTTTGGATCATATCGATAAATACCTTTTTTAACTTTAATTAAAAATCCGTCTTCGTGTAATTTCCTAATATTTCTCCATGTATCACGAGGTTTCCTCCTGTATAACTTAATATACCTCTCTTCAACCCAATCCACTACAGGTCCATGTGAAATATCCTGATTAGGATGTTTTTTAAAATATTCTTTTATTAAATCGCTGATAGATTTTTTATTTTTCTTGTTCATAAAAATTTAAAATTACCTTGATCAATTTTTGCTTCCTGTCGCAAACGCTTAATAGCTAAATCACAATACTCTTTATCTATATCAACACCTATACCTTTTCTGTTGTTTAAATATGCTGCAATAAGTGTTGTCCCGCTTCCAAGAAAAGGATCTAACACTGTATCGTCTACAAAAGAAAAAAGTTTTATACATCGACGAGGTAATTCAATTGGAAAGGGCGCAGGATGGCCGACTCTTTTTTTGCTTTCACCATTAAAACTCCAGATTCCATTAGTCCATTCCATAAACTCTTTTTTTGTTATGTCGTTTTTTTTACTACCGCCAATTTTTTTCCAATTTTTTTTATATAAAACAATTATCACTTCTACAGGAGCTATAACATAAGGTGCTGAAGCAGACATAAAAGAACCCCAAGCAGTCCTTCTTGAAATATTTCCCTCGTTCCAAATTATTGTAGAATGATATTTCCAACCAATATCCTTGGCAATTTTTGTAATATCTGCGCATACCGATTGTTGCCCTCCTTTATTTTTATCTAACGGAACATTAAGGCAAAAACGGCCATCGTCTTTTGCTAATTCAAAACATTTTTGGAGCCATTTTTTTGTGAATTCTAAGTAATCATCATAGGTTAAATTATCAATATGAGAATTATAATGAATATCAACATTATAAGGCGGCGAAGTAACTATTAAATCTATCGAACTATGCGGGATAGCAGAAATGCTTAGAATGTCATCATTATAGATAACAATATTGTTGTACTTAAAATAAGGTTTAATATTCTTACCATTTCCATTTATTGAATTCTGTTTTAAACCCATAGTATTTTGCATAGATTATTTAATTAACTCCTCAATACTAACACCGAGCGCCTTGGCAATTTTTGCCATTGTTTGAACACTTGGACGATTAACCGCTCCACTTTCGACTTTCATAAGGGTAGTGTATTTAATATCTGCCTTCTTGGCTAAATCGTCTTGGGTTAAGCCAAGTTTTGCCCTTAATCTTTTTATGTTTTCGCTAATAACTTTTCCACTTGTCATACTAATAAAGTTTTGGTAGTATAATAGTAAATGATAATTTTACATCTATTATCAGATTACCAAAAAATATGAAATCAATCAAGAAAAAGAAAAGCCCGCTTCTGGCCAAAATAAAGTTCGAGCCGACATTTTTTCAGGTTCTTTGGCGGTTTTCCTTTTCGCTTCCGCTTTCGGGCGAGGCGGGCGGAAGGGGGGTTCGGGGGGAATTCCGCGCCCCTCGCCCGTTAATAAAATCGGTTCGGATTTTTTCAAATACACACCGCCAGTTGGAAAAAGAGGTTGCTGGCTCGCCCTCTGCGAGGGCTCGCCAGCCAATTTTAGGCGCAAAATTGAATTTTTTGTCTTTGTTTTGCGAAGCAAAACGCCAGAAGCGGGCTTTTCTAAATTAAATTTGAAACTATGAAATACTTTAT
>FWWM01000447.1_pt1 | contig 136048 bp, 152 predicted proteins | sample 2228351 | NCBI WGS metagenome assembly FWWM01 (sample SAMEA103939774, study PRJEB20133) | metagenome
TATACCCCTCTGAGGAGGGGCTAAAGCCAATGTGGCTCGTTAAGGGCAAGTACACTGAGGCAGTGGGCGAGGTGCTGAGTGTAGGCCGCGCCGCGCTTGAAGAGCTGTCAAAAAGCGGCGTTGATCTAAGGGCGGCCCTAGCTGACGTTAAAATGAACGATGAATTAAAGAAAGCCTTGGAGAGCGCGGCCAGCGAATTCTGGAGCCGCGTTAATGAGCTGTTTTCGCGGTGGAAACAGCTAGAAGAGGAGGCAAAGGAGAAAAAGGGCGAAGAGAGGGAAAAGGTGGTAATGGAGATAGACAAACTGGGCAAGTATCTTCGCGTCCTCCTTCCGTTGGCATACGCAGTGGAGGCGTACAAGAGGGGTAAACTATCAAAAGAGGAGGCGGCTCTGGCAGTGATTTTCGCCGTTTTGTACGACGGGACAGTGTTGAGAGACGAAATTCTGTTTGCCGTTGGCGGCCCTGAGCAGGAGGAAAAGCCTCTCATGACTCGCGACCACTTCACCGCGTTCTGGCTCTGGGCGCTGAAGGAGCTGGGCTTCAAGCCAAGCGCGGTATATAGGGGCAGAGGCCCGCACATTATTGCCTTCAAAGGCGCCGAGCTGAACGAACTGCTGAAGGCTGTAACGCCAGCGCTACCCTCATTAGACGGGCTGAGGGACGCCCTGGCAGAATTCGCCGACGCTTTTGAAGTTGTTACGCGTAAGTTGGTTAAAAGGAAATTCGGCATTGATTGGGGCTATAACATAAGGAACGAAATGTTTTCAAAAAGCTTGAGGAGATTATTACAATGGCTGAGGACTACGTTTACAGAAACATCGCCGTGGAGAGGGGGCCGTTAGACACAAGCGGCAGAATACCTCGGGCCGTAATCCGCTTCAAGCTGGACGGGGGAAAGGTGGCGCATATAACTATGTACTGGACTGGCAATGAGCTACATGCACAATTTACTGGCTCTCGCGAAAACGCCGAACAGTTGGCCTCTATTATTAGGGCGCTTGGAGGCAAGGTGGAGATTAAATACGTAAAGAGCACCAAATGGAGAGTTCAACTCACTACTGACGGCATTACTGCTATCCGCCACGACGGCTGGTTGAACGCGGTGAGGAGGTTTGTAGACGAGCTATATGGCAGGGGGATGATAAGCAAGGAGAGGTATGAAAAGCTGGTTAGGGACATAGAGACGGGTCCCAATACCGTTAAGCTCGCTGGAGCGAAGTTCTCAGTTAATTATAAAAACGACAATATACATGTAAAATACAAACCGCGTAGCGAGGCCTCTAAAAACGCCGCTGTAAACGCCCTTAGCGCCTGGGGATTGAAAGAGGGCAAACACTTCACGGTGAGGGAATATAGTAATTACGAAATCAACGTAGCTGAGGCCTACACCAAGGCAGTAAAAGCCTTGACACAGAGCGAGCTGAAAGAGGGCGAACAATACGTCGTCGATAGCGAAAAACGCATAATCAGCGTCAAGGCAGAGCACAAAGACGCCGTTGTAAACGCCCTAAAAGCCGCTGGGCTGGAGGAGGGTAAGGACTTCACCATCAAAGGCGATAGAAGATACGTAATCAACATCACTTACGACGGCCTTAGAGAAATTCAACGCATGGCCCTGAATGGCGATGTGGAGGCGGAGCAGTTCATAAGGGTGCTTGAAGACGTGTTGAGGCGCAGATATGGCGATAACGCGGTGAAGAGGTTGATAGAGGTGCTTGCGCAGGCTAGGGAAGAGGGAACGTTGGAGCTCCCGCTGCCAGTACGCGACGACAAAGGCAACATAGTGGCCCGCGTTGTGGATTTGAGGTACGAGTTCGTGGAAAACGGCCAGCCGGTGAGCCACTGCGCCGGCGAGAACTGCCGCTTGCGTATAATCGCGGAGTATGAAGCGGGTGGAAAAAAGAGGCAACTTAAGATGGAGTGGTATTGGAAGAAGATACAGAAGAGGAAAGGCGAAGCTACGGCGACGTACTATTTTGAAACGGCGTGGCCAACAGTTAGGGACAGCATTGAGGCTACCGTGCTCAATGCGTTGACAGGGAAGGGCATGGGAAGGAGCAAGATATGTTTACTCGCCGACCAGCTCGACGCCTTACGCCGGTTTAAACAGCTGAAAGACGCCATAGACAAATGGAGAGAAGGGAAACCAATTAGCACTAAAAACTAAACAATAAAATGCTAGAAAGGAATCAAGTAGCTATAAAAAAGTTAAGAGTAAAACAAACGTACTAGGTTATATACTCCAGCGCTTAGATGCCTTTATAAATGATAATAAATATCTTGAAATTAATCGCCGTGCTCGAGCCACTGGCACTCGTCCCGTTCATAGGACTCGCAATGGCGGGGCTTATCAGGGAATACGGGTTTTGGAGAAAAGAGGATAGAGACTTCGCCCAAGCTTGTAAAAAAATCAGCGTCATAATACCCATGAGGGGGATCCACCCCTCCACTGAGAGTAATCTCGTTGCCATCACTTCTCAAAAAGTGGACACCGATGTTGAGTATATATTTGTGGTGGACTCGCCTACGGATCCGGCTTATGAACTAGCCAAGAAGTACGGAGTTGTGATCATTAGCGAAGGGGAGGGGAAGGGCGCGGCTCTGGCGACAGGCTTGAAGAGGGCTTCTGGAGACTGTGTTGTCTTTGCAGACGATGACATAAACCCAAGCCCGAGGTGGCTCTATTTAATGACGGCGCCTCTCTCTAGCTATACTGCAGTGACAACGTACCGGTGGTATTTAGGGCGCGGTCTTTGTCATAAAGTAAGACTGGCTATTAGTAATATGGGGTTTCCAGCTATGTTAGACAAAAGGTCGAGATTTGTTTGGGGAGGCTCCACTTCTTTCAAGAGGGAATTTGCTGAGAAAACCCGCCTGGCTGAAAAATTGCCAAAATACGTAAGCGACGACTATGTAGTATATTCCGCCATTAAGGAGGTAGGCGGTGGCATCTGGTTTGCAAGAGGCGCCATAGCCCCCACGCCTGATCCTAATTGTAAATTAAGCGAGGCGTTCTGGTGGGGGGTTAGACAAATATTAATGGTGAAGTGGCACGCCCCCCAGGGCTGGTACGCCGGGCTGATTATTTACACCCTGGGCTTTTTGATATCAATAGTCCTACCTGTAGCGGGCTTCCTCACTGGGAGTATGTGGATGTTAACGGGGCTATTGCTCCACCCCATAAACCTCGCGAAAGACGTAGTGAGAGCACTTGGCGTTAAACGACATACGGGCATGGAAATAAGACTTAGCGCTGTACTTGCCACATGGGCGGTGGGGAATTTCGTACTCCCCATGGCTGTGTGGACTTCGGCCTTTGTTAAATGTGTAAACTGGAGGGGGAGGAGGATATGCCGGTGATTGATTACGCGACGATTTGGGCAATTATAAAAACTGTGTTCAACGCCATTGCCTCCATTTTGTCGTCTATGGGCCTGGGGGAGTACGGCGGACGGATTGTGGCAGTGCTTCTTATCGCTACTTTTTTCTTCCTCTCAGGCGTATTTAAAAAGACCAGGAGGGTAATAGGCCCATTACTGGCCCTAGTATTGTTATTAGTTGTGTTACTGGCGTTTACCAGCTGACGTCTAAACGGCCCGCAACGTTTAACAAAATCCCCGTAAACAATTTTCAATAGGCGTTGTCGCCGCTTTCGGCTAAAAACGCCTTTCTCTTCAAGGCATTTAAACGTGTCTTTTAATAAAGTCGTGGTTCGCGTCGCCGTTGTTGACAGAGACTCATGTCAGCCGAAGAAGTGCGGCCACGAGTGTGTGAAATACTGCCCCGTTAATAAGAGCGGAAAAGTTGTGTGGATAGATGAGCAGTTGAAAAAGGCTGTGATATCTGAGGCCTTGTGTATAGGCTGTGGGATTTGCGTACACAAATGTCCCTTTGAGGCAATTACTATTGTCAACCTGCCCGACGAGTTAGAACGGGATTGCGTACATAGATACGGCCCCAGCGGGTTTAAGCTCTACCGGCTGCCCATTTTAAGAAGAGGCAAAGTGGTAGGTATCTTGGGGCGAAATGCCCTGGGCAAAACAACAATGGCCAAAATACTGGCGGGAGAGCTCGTGCCTAATTTATGCGAGACGGAGGGCAAGACTAGCGCTGAAGACGTAATTAGGCAATTTAGGGGGACTGAGCTTCAGACGTATTTCTCAGAGCTCTATAGCAATAAACTTAGGGCTGTCCACAAAATTCAGTATATTGAGCTCATACCTATTTACCTCAAAGGGACTGTTGGGGAAATTGTGAAAAAGGCTGGGATTAGAGAGGAGTTAGTCAAGAGGTTTGGGCTCGATAAATTATTAAACAGAGAGGTGGATAAGCTATCTGGGGGCGAATTGCAAAAACTTGCAGTTGCAGCTGCGTTGTCTAAAGACGTCGACGTTTATATTTTTGACGAGCCGGCCACACACCTAGACGTCGTAGAGAGAGTCAAAGTTGCAGACGCCATAAGGGAGTACACCCAGAATAAGTACGTACTGGTCGTGGAGCATGACTTAACAGTGCTCGATTTCTTAGCCGACAATATTGTAATTGTATACGGCAAGCCTGGGGCCTACGGCATTGTGTCGCACCCCGCAGGGGCCAGGGAGGCTATTAACGAATACCTCTCCGGCTATATCTCATCGGAGAATATGAGAATTCGAGACCGCCCGATAAAATTCGAGACAAGGCCGCCCGAGAGGAAGAGCGGGAAAGCCGCCCGCCTTGTGGAGTGGGAAGACATAGACGTTGACCTCGGCGGCTTCCAGCTGGAAGTATCGTCTTCATATATAGCGAGGGGGGAAGTGGTGGGAGTCATAGGCCCTAACGGCATTGGAAAAACCACGTTTTTAAAAGTGCTTGTCGGCGAGATAAAGCCGGTTAAAGGCGCAGTCAGCTCAACGCCGCGTATTAGCTATAAGCCCCAGTATATTAGAGATATAGCCGTGAAGAACCACGACGTCCCCGTGAGCTTGTGGCTGGCTCAGCAAGCGGGCGATTACACAGAGAACCCAATTTGGCCTGATTTAAACGCCGGCTTTAACTTAGGCCCTCTTTTAGAGCGCAGGCTCGGGGAGCTATCAGGCGGGGAGTTGCAAAGAGTAGTAGTTGCCGCCGCGCTGTTGAAAAAAGCAGATTTATACGTGTTAGACGAGCCCATGGCCTATTTAGACGTAGAGCAGAGAATTACAGTTGCGCGTACTATCAGGAGAATTATTGAGGAAAGCGAAGTGGCGGCCTTAATTGTAGAACACGACATAGCCATGCTGGACTACATGTCTAACGCAATAATGCCGTTTATAGGCGAGCCGGGGGTTAGGGGGTATTCCCCAGGTCCAACTGACATGCGAACTGGCATGAACACCTTTCTTAAATGGGCTGATGCCTCATTTAGGCGGGATGTAAAGTCGGGCAGGCCGAGGCTTAACAAGCCCGGCTCGGCGCTTGATAGAGAGCAGAAAGAGCGGGGAGAGCTTTATTACGTTTAACATGGCCTATATTTACGGCATCCTCCCCCCAATTCATCCACTAAGACCCTTTGAGGGAGTAATGTCGGTTAAACCCCATATTACTTTAGTAAAGTTAGAAAAGCCTATTAGAGTAGAGGTGAAGTACCGCCGGTTTGTGGCGACTATAGGCCCTGTAGTTTTGCTCCCCAGCCCCTCTAAGCCGCGGTACATAGCCCTTAGGGTAGAGCCTTATGGGGAATTCGCCGCGTTGAGAGCGCTACTGGCCGCGTCGCTGACAGGCGTTCTTGTGGAGCGATACGCCGAGTTTAAGCCTCACCTCACTGTTTACTCCATTCGCTTGAAAAGGCCTGCCCTTGATGACATAAGGCTTGCAGTTGAGGAGGCGGCGAAATATACTGGCACTGCTTTTGAGGTGAGGGCAGTGCACCTTATTGACACCACAGGCGGCGCCTACATGCCTGTATATGCCGTCCCACTACAGCCGTAGGCTAATAAAAGCATATATTTCAGGCGTGGCGGTGAATGGATGTGAGGCGAGGGGAGTAAAGGCCTTTTTATTACAGTGGTTCAACGCCCTGGGCTTTGAGATCCGCGGCACTACCATTGTGCTCCCCAAGAGTTACTGCAAATATACGCCTAAGACAGTGTTAGAACACGTGTATTTTATAAAAGGCGCTTTTGAGACATACGGCGAGTTCTTCATGGGCGATCCCCACGGCGGAGAGGTAATAATTATTTTTAAAAGCGGCAGTAAAAAGCTAGCAAAATCCCTGAGGTTGCTGGGATTTAGCCCATTGGAGACTACAGATGAAAGCGGGGCTTCGCGATATCTTGTTTTATACGAAAGGCCAGACGTGAGGAGGTTTGTGAAATTAATCAAGCCTGTGGTTGAAGAGGCGCACATCGCTAAGGCCCTCGGCTTATGTCCGCAGAGATAATAATAGAAACTCTGAATTACGTCGGGATAATAGCCTTTGCCATTTCCGGCGCCTTAAAGGCCGGCGAGAAAGGAATGGATCTTCTCGGCTTCTTGACGCTGGGTTTTTCAACCGCCCTAGCTGGCGGAATTATGCGAGATGTGCTTCTCGGCAGAGTTCCGCCGGTAAACGTCGTTTACCTGCCCTATCCGCTAACTGCATTAACTGCATCGCTTCTTGCCTTTTTCCTTTACCCGTATGTCAAGCGGTTTAAAGACTACGTATTGTATCCAGACGCAGTCGGCTTGGGGGCCTTTGCGGCCATTGGAGCCGATATTACGGCTAATTATTGCCCAGCACATGGAGTACATAACTGTTGGCTTACAGTGATGATGCTATCAGCTCTTACAGCGGCAGGCGGCGGAGTTGTGCGCGACGTGTTAGCGGGCGAAATACCCGTGGTGTTGAGAAGAGAGATTTACGCGTCGGCGGCGGCCCTGGGAGGCCTCGTATACCTCGTGGCCAGCCCCCTGGGCCGGGAGGCGGCAATGATGGCCACAATAGCCGCGGTCACGACTATTAGAATAGCGGCATTGACAAGGGGGTGGGAGCTACCGCGCGTTAAGCGAGAGACACCGTAGCCCAAGCCTCTTATGAACTACACACAAGTCGTTTTCAGACGGCGTTCCCTCGGTAATTATTCGAAATCCTCTTATATACGCGTCGTAAAGCGGGTGGGGATCGCCTCTGTTTGACATCGGCACGACGCACATTGTCTCTCCGTCATAAATAACTCTGCCGTTGTTATTCCTAGCGATATAAATAGTGGTCTCCCCCCTTTTGAGCTCATATATAACTCCAACAGGCCTTTGGGGCTGGGACCCGTCTCTCACCGGCGTATATGTCAACACCACGAGCCCCAAGTCGCAAGTAGTTATCCCCAAGCCGAGTTTCAATACTCTCTGCATTGCCAGTATATCAAGCTCAGTGGACTTAGGCAGTATCCACAAAAGCTTATGTAACAACTCTTCTCTTCCAAGCACTTCCCTTTTCACCTGCAATACATAGGCATAAACCGCCTCAACGACGCTTAATGTGCCGAATTTCGTCCACCCCCTCACGGCCTTTTCAAAGCCTTCATCTGATTGCTTAATCACAACAGCTGAAATCAAAACCCTGGGCACTTCTAACATCTCCAGAGTTAAAGGGCCGTGGAATTCAAAATCATCAACCCAGCCAAGCATGCTTTACAGTTTCTCTGTATTTTATAGTTTTGTATTTCCCTGCGATAGCCCTGCCCTACACCGGCGGAATTAACGCAAACGGAGGCATAAGAGCTTTTTTGTTATTCGAAAGATATAGGTATGGCGTCTTTGCGTGGCCGATAAATCAGCTGTTTAAGAAGAGGCCTAAAGATATTTAAATGGAACGTAACGCTTTTTCGTGGCTCCGCGTTTCTTTGTATTTCCAGGTTATAAAAGCGTTGAAGACGAGCCTAAGATCAGACAGCTAATTTACAAGGGGCTGAAGGAGATTGAAGCTGAGATAAGGAAGAGGATGTTAAACTCAGACAATGTAGAGGAGTTGGGCAGGGTTTTAAAGGCTATTAACATGATTGCAGTAAAGGTGAAATCCACTGAGGGCCGCTTGACCTCTAAGAGAGAGATTGAGCAAATAGATGCGGTAATATTTGATAAAATGAACGCCATCTTGTCCCTCTTGGCCAATAAGGACTACGCCTCTTTATTACCAGTAGTGTCTGATTTAGAGAAATTAGTAACGCGGCGGGTGTCTCTGTTTTCCTAATGGTTTGCCTAGATCCGTTCACACCTGACGAATTCACAATTTGGTACCGCCACCTCGGGAGACTTAGGCTTTTCTGGGCTAAGCCGCTTGTGGAACTACTACCTCTATACAAAATACCTGAAGGGTGTGTGATAAAGGTGCGCTGGGCTTCAGAGAGGCCCCGGTTAGAGGAGGCATACATTGCGATTTTGAAAAAAATACGTAAACTAGATTTTTTAGTGCCTCTACGCGGCACGAAGATCTTGCTCACTCCCCACGTCATAGAGAAGGATTTATACCAACAACGGGGAGCGCTATATATCTACTCAACGTCAAGGCCCTGCGCCTCAGGCATACATATTGAAAAACCCACTGAAGGTCATCCGGAACCAGGTCCTGACCACATCGTGATATCATCTGACGCGTCTGGGCACAAATACCTAGTCTATCTCAACAAGTGGAATTTCAACATTGATTACTTGTGGATTGCCTCAGAAGAGTATATAGACGAGGCGGTTGAAAGCGCAATATGTGAAACTAGGCGGCTGGGAGGTAGGTATACCTCTGTCGCCGCAGGTGAGGGACACTTGAGCTCTATAAATTTTGATTTATACAAACCGGACTATCTTTACAATACCTATAAATTAGCTTTCTAGTATATAAAGGAACCACCAACAGACTAAATAAATAGTATAATATGCAATCCCGCGTGTACAGACTCGCCAACAAGGTCAAGTGTCCTTTCTGCGGCGTTGAATTTATCCCCTCAATTAAGTCCTCTGCGGGGGGCGAGGCCGAGGTCACGTGCCCCAACGGGCACGCCTTCACAATTATGCTTAATGATTTTGTGCTAGACTGCGAAATTAGAGACTGGGAGAGGTTCTCCCTTCTCCCCCAGTCGACGCAACAAGCAGTTCTGGAGGTCATACAAAGCGGAAAGGTGCCGCCAGATTTACAGACGTTGATGAGGAGGTTGAAAGAGGCAGGAGTTGTGGTGTGCACATGAGGCTCTTGGAGGAGGTAAACGTCCTCCGCTACTACAAGCCCTTTATAGAGGCGAGCGGTGGGGTGAGGCAAGTGAAAAAGGCGCTTGAGTGGAGTGAGTGGTATGCCGTTAAGTGGTGGGATGAGGTGTTTAACGAATTGGGCCTTTCTGCGATTAGACAAAGCGTCTTTGCAAGAGCCTTATTCATCTCGCTGAGACTCAGGGGGTATATCAAAGAGGATGGCCACATTAAGAAAAGGCCGGAAAAGCCGGAATATCCCACTAATAGCTACGCCATTGAATTCGTTGAGCTCCACGAGTCTTTTGATAGAGTAGGAGCCGTTAATGTGGCCTCTAATAAAGCCGACGAGAATACCCTAGCCATATTATATTCAACTATGTTAAGCCAGGGATGGTATAAAATATTGAGACAGACCTTTCTCCGGCTTGTGGAAATAGAAAAATACCAAACTATATTTGAGCCTATTGTAAAAGAGGGGCAAGTGGCCATGGCTGTTTTGGAAATGCACAAACCCAGGCTCTATATAGGTTTTGACTACAGGAGGGACAATATAGAGCTGACCGCCAGTGCTCTAAACGTTAAGCCTAATGAGTGCGGGGGCGAGGTGTGTTTATTCTTAGCCCCAACGGCGTGTGACGCTGTGAAAATCGCTATTCGCCACGTACCAAACGGCGTCGACTCCGTGCTAATGCTCCACACTTTATACTGGCTGTTAGATCCCGTAAAAGAGCTGTTTTGTATTAAGTCTATTTTCTCACATGGAGGTAAGCTCCTAATAGGCCAGCAAGTGGTGGAATCCACCCCTGGCCTCGTGGCCATTGTCGCCGCCATGGGGGCAAAGCACGTCTTCAGCTGGAAAGGGGTGGAACAAATATTAAATGCGGCCGGATATGCCTTAGAGAGGAGGTTTTTGAGGTATATGCCTTATTATATAGCCGTGTGGTCGCCTAAGAGGCGTTGAGAGACCTCGCAATATAGAGATATACAGACCCCAACCCTTTTTCTTTAAACACAAGTATTGTGGCGTACTTTTTTATTATTTCGCGGAGAATTGCGTTTGTGGGTATAGATTTTACAATCGTATAAATCTTTTTATACTCATTACATATCTCTTTGGGGGCCACTATACATACAAGTCTTGGGAGAACATATTTTGTATAGAAAAGTAATAATTTCCGCACCACTACATTATCCGGATTGCCTATAGAGACAACCACTTGATACCCCGCAACCCGGCTAAACTCGGCCACTGCCTTTTCAATATCTACTGCGGCGTGGAGAGAATAGCCAGCGACTAAGAGGTCAAAGCCCTTAGCTCTAAATGGCATGTATTCAAACATGCCAACGACTTTATCGTCAGCCACAGTGTTTAAAAGCAACATTTCGGGAGTTACGTCAAGTGCAACGACGTATTTCTCCGCTTTTATGTGAAGAGCCATGTTGCCCGGCCCCGCGCCTGCGTCAAGGACTTTTATAGGCGTTTTGCCGTCCAGCTTAAAGTAGAGGGAAATAGCCTCTTTGCGCCACCTATCTACATTGCCCAAAGTGGCGAGCATATTGGCCTTTTCGTATACCACAGCGATTTTCCTATATGCCTCTTGAACAGTGCGCCAATTGCCTCCTAGCCCCACTGTCTAACTAAGGTATATGTATATAAACCAGAGCGCTATGCCAAACGCTAAGATCCACAGCCACCAAGCGTCCTTTCCAATTCTCATAAGCCAGACGTCCAGCCCCGCCGCTCCGTGTATTACCGCTGTGAGAATAGTGATTAACATGGGCCAGTCTAGGTGTAGTTTTGAACACACGGCGTACTCTCCAAAGAGGCCCAGCGTGGCTCTTTCCACGAGCTCGGGCTTTACTAAGCAGAGGCCAGAGACTGCGGACAGAAAGCCCGATACCGCTAGCAATACCGCTGAGGCGTCTAGCACAAAAACACTTATAGCAACTCTCTTATACATCACACATGATTAGAAGAGGCTTTTTAAAATTCCTCTTTATCACGCCTCTAGGCCGGCTTATATCCGGCGTCTTATCCGCCGGCATATTCTCCGGAGTGATATTTTTAGATGTTATACGTACGGACGTGAGAAAAAGGACAGGAGCCGACGTAGAGAAAGTATTACTGCCCTATCCGAGGCTCCGAGGCGTCGTTTCCGTAGAAGAGGCGTTGGCAAACCGGAGATCTGTCAGAGAGTTTAGAGAGGAGCCTTTGACATTGGAGGAGTTGGGGCAAATACTCTGGGCCGCCTACGGGATTTCAGAAACTAGATATGGGCTGAGGACTGCGCCAAGCGCCGGCGCCCAATACCCACTAGAGGTATATGTAGTAGTGGGAGAACACGGCGTAAAGACTGGCGACGGGTATTTAAAGCCGGGAGTTTACCACTACGATCCCCATTCCCACACTCTAACGCTTAAAAAAGCGGGGGATTTCAGAGAGGCGCTTTATCAAGCCGCGCTTGAGCAGATATGGGTGTTGAAAGCTCCTGTTTCTCTTATTTTCACAGCTGTTTACAGCCGCACTGTCAGAGTCTATGGGGAGAGGGGGCGCGTGCGTTACGTGCCAATGGACCTGGGCCACGCGGGTCAAAACGTATATTTACAAGCAACGGCGCTCGGCTTGGGCACTGTAGCTGTAGGCGCGTTTTACGACGACCAAGTGGCGGAAATATTAGACTTGCCAGATGGGGAAACTCCGTTATACATCATGCCAATTGGGAGGCCTATTTACCAATACCGGCTTACCGAGGCTGAGTTAATAAGATATATTGAAAAATCTAGGCGTTGACCCGCTTGATTAAGTTGTAATACGCCTCGGCCACGTTGATTACTTGTTTCACCTCGACGTATTCGTCAGGGGCATGGGCCAGCCCTATGGGACCCGGGCCGTAGGTTACCGTGGGATGCCCAGCCTTTATGAAAAACCTGGCGTCAAGCCCTCCTATACATACCGTCTTCCTAGGCCTTTTCCCAATTACCTCTTCTACTGATTTAGACAGCGCTTCAACAAGGGGATGATTAGGCTCTACTAACGCGGCCTCTGAGATATTTGTGATTTTCACTTCTACTTTATGAGGCAATTCCTTGGCCACTTTTTCAATAAACTCGACAAATTCCCTTTTCACCTGTTCTAAGTCCTCCTCAGGGATAATTCTACGGTCTACAGAAAAGGCGAAGTAGCCGGGCACTACGTTAGTCTTAACAGAGCCCCTCACTTCGCCCCCTATTGTTACCGTGGGAGACGCCCCTCTGGGGTCGTCGTATTCGTAATTACTCCTCCTGGAGGAAATAGACTTAATATACTCTTGCAGTCTGTAGGCAATATAAGCCGCGCCCTCAAAGGCGTTTAGCCCGTACCACGGCGTTGACCCGTGCGCCTGCTTTCCGTAAACTTCTACCATGAACCAAATAAGCCCCCTGTGGCCAATCCAAATGTTATCCTCCCCAGAGCCCTCGGCTATAACTACCCACGGCGCCTTTATCTTACCCGATTTGGCCAAATACCCAGCCCCAGTCTCGCCGCCAGTCTCCTCGTCGGGGACAAAAGACACCTCGAAGTTTTTCAACCCATTTGACGCGGCCTTCTCCACGGCCAGTATTATTGAAGTAAGTCCTCCCTTCATATCGACGGCGCCCCTTCCGTAGACTCTGCCCTCTCTATACACGGGCTCAAAGGGCATAGTGACTCTCCAGCTCTCTAACGGCCCCGGCGGGACGACATCGTAATGCCCGTTGAAATGAATCCTCGGCTCTCCGCTCCTCGCCAGAAGAATTAGCCTTGGATAGTCAGCACATTCGGCGCAACGCTTGGCGACTTCAGACTTTGGAACCTCTATGATTTCAGTATCTAAGCCCAATGTCTTAAACAGCTTCTCAACATATTCAACAAATTCGGCGTATTTCTCGCCCGGCGGGTTAACCGTGGGTATTGAAATTAATTTACTCAAGATAGAGACGGCTTTTGATTCCATAGCCCTTCACTGTTCGTGATTAATAAAAGTAGCGCCTTAGCCTAATGTCTAAAGAAATTGATAAAAGCTATACTTTTTAACGTCACATGGAAAAATACCAACTCACTTTAAATAACATATGGAAGTATGTTAAAGAAGTATTTGGAGATGTTGAAGTGGCCTATCTGCCGCCGCACGGCAATAACATACGATCTACTTATGGACGCGAATACGAGCGCACGCTCCGCCTAGCCGATAGCCTAAGGCAGTTGGGAATAGGCCCAGGCGATAAAGTGGCGACGATGGACTGGAACACTATATGGCATTTTGAATTATACTGGGCCGTCCCCGGAATGGGCGCTGTGTTACACCCGCTTAATGTGAGGCTGGCGCCTGAGGACCTTGTCTATATTGTAAATCACGCGCAAGATAAGGCGTTAATTTACCACAGAGACTTTGCCCCATTAGTGGAGAAGTTAAAGCCTCATTTAAAGTCCGTCAAGGTGTATATTCAAATTTCCGACGGCCAGGGAGCCGCCACAAGAGATCCGGAGATTGAGGACGTGATAAGACAGGGGGAGCCAAAGCCATTCCCCGAGATTAGTGAAGACTCCGTTGCCACAATTGGATATACTAGCGGAACTACTGGAAGGCCCAAGGGGGCGTACTTCACACACAGAGCGTTAACTTTACACACGCTTGTCAGCGCCGTCGCTTTTGCTGGCTATAGAGGTTTTGCCAGGCCTGAGTGCGCCGAACATCTCTGTACTTTTCTACAATTAGTCCCTATGTTCCACGTACACGGATGGGGAACTCCCTGGACTTTTGCGTTATTAGGCTGGCGGCAGGTTTACCCCGGCCGCTTTGATCCCAACCATGTGGTTAAACTTATAGCAGAAGAGAAAGTGAAGAGCCTAGCCGGCGTGCCCACAATGTTATACATGTTACTCACAGCGCCAGACCTCCATAAATATATAGAGAAAATCAGAGAAATAAGGCCGATTTTCACTGTTGGCGGCGCTGCCTTGCCTAAAGAACTTGCCAGAAAGGCCTCGGAGGCGGGCTTCATACCCAGGGTGGGATACGGCATGACGGAAACAGCGCCAATATTAACCCTCGGCTTCTTCAGACATACAGAAGAGATGCCCAGGGATCTCGATGAGTACTACAGCCTCCTCACTGCCACTGGTCTTCCTATTCCTCTTGTTGATTTAATGGTTGTGGATGAGAATTTAAACCCCGTGCCTCGTGATGGGAAAAGTATTGGGGAGATTGTTGTTAGAGCTCCTTGGGTCACCCCTGAATATCTCGGGGATTTAGAAAAAACTAAAGAGGCTTGGCGAGGGGGGTGGTTTCATACTGGAGACGTGGCTGTGTGGCTTCCAGACGGCCGCGTGAGAATTGTAGACAGGGCTAAAGACGTGATAAAATCTGGGGGCGAGTGGATATCTTCTCTCCAATTAGAAGATTTAATTTCCACTCACCCGGCAGTGGCGCAAGTCGCCGTAATAGGAGTACCCCATGAGAAATGGGGCGAGAGGCCAGTGGCAGTGGTGGTATTAAAACCAGGGGCAACAGCCACAGAACAAGACATAATTAAACACCTTGAGAAATTCGTAGAGGCGGGGAAAATACCAAAATGGTGGCTACCAGATAAAATAATATTTACAAATCAACTGCCCCTCACAGGCACAGGAAAAATAGACAAGAAAATACTAAAGGAACAATATAAAGATGTGTTAAGATGAGGGCTGTTCAGTTAATTAAATTCGGAGCCCCCCAAGAGGCGTTGCAATATACAGAGCTTCCGGACCCCACGCCAGGACCTGGCGAAGTCCTTGTAAAAATAGAAGCCGCTGGCGTGTGCGGGAGGGATCTAGTGGTTAGAAAGGGGGCTTTTCCCCACGTAAAACCGCCTATTATACCTGGCCATGAGGGAGTTGGCAAAGTGATAGACGTCGGCGCTGGCGTGGAGAGGGATTTAATTGGCATGAGAGTCTTTCTCTCAGCCATTTACGATGGCACTTGTGATTACTGCAGAAGGGGATTTGAGAATTTGTGTCGGAATGCGGAGCTTCTCGGCGAGATGCGAAACGGCACATATGGGGAGTATGTAGTGATTCCGGCTAAATTCGCTCATCCATTTCACGGCGTTGATCCAAAAGCGGCTGTTCTCGCGACGTGTCCTATTTCCACTGCCGTCTACGTCCTTAAACATATCGACGTTGAAAGAAAGAAGGTCTTGGTGGTCGGGGCTGGGGGCACTGGGATATACATAGCCCAGCTGGCCAAAGTGAGGGGAGCAGAGGTGTACGTGTCGACTAGATCGCCGGAAAAGGCTTCAGTGTTAAAAGAGCTGGGCTTGGGCGTAGCCACTGAAGGCGAGAAGGACTTCGACGTGGTTATAGATACCGTGGGGGCCCCCACGTTAGAGAGGTCATTAAAACTCGCAAAGAGGGCGGGCGCTGTAGTAGTCATAGGCAACGTAACGGGAGAAAAGGCGTTGCTCAGCCCAGCTCTTGTGATATTGAGACAGCTAAGAGTAATTGGTAGCATGGCATTTCGGCCTTGGGATATATACGAGGCCCTTGACTTATTAAAACGCGGCTTAATAAAACCCCTCTATGTTGAATATAAACTTCAAGACGCCGCAAAAGCGCATGAAGATATGGAGAGGGGCAGGGTAATGGGCAGAGCTGTTTTATTACCTTAACTTCTACATGTTGTGTACGTCTTAGTGCTTTCTCTAGGCGACCCAGTTTCTCGGACATTTCTCGAATTACACCCAATGCCGCTGGTGGAGACGAGAGGCGATATAGAAGTGAGGAAGTACGGCGAGATACCAGCAGTAGTTTATAAGGGCGAACCCACGGAGTTTTATAGAGAGGATATATTGGCGTCTCTCGGCAAATACGCCATATTTATATCGCGTCATGAAATGTCCAACCCAAGACCGTTGTTCACCGTCCACACCCCCGGTAGCTGGCCCGACGTCTCAGTGGCTAATCCCCGCCTCGCATCGGCGCTTTTCAGAGCCTTGTGTAAACACGCGTACGAGCCTTTTGAATGCGCCTTTGAGGCTACACACCACGCGCCCAATACTTCCCTGGTGTCTGCTACATTTATAGAAGTGGGCAGCACCGAGGCTGAGTGGAGAGACAAGAGGGCGGTTGGCGTTTTGGCACAGGCGTTAGAAGAGGCTTTAACCAAGGAGTTCGAGGGCCCGACTCCCACAATGGCGATTGGGGATTTACACTATGTCACAATTAGCGACTCCGTGCTCAGGGGGGAATTTGATCTGGGACACGTTGTGCCCAAATATATAAATATTACTACAAATATAGTAGAAAATATCTTGAAAAAACATACTATATCAATTAAAAAAACAATTATTTTTAGAAAAAACATAAAAAATCCTATAAGAACAGAAATAATTGAACTCCTTAGGGCCAAGGGAATAGAAGTGACTCTTAAGGGATAGGCCCACCACGCCCTCTTGGAAGATCTGCCCTCAGCAAAATTACCTGTCGCTATTTTTAATAAGAAGTGCAGACAAATACCAGCTCTGGGAACCGCGCCGCGGCGACTAAGGAATGAGGTGCTACCGATTACGCCAAAAAGCCATTGCGTAATAATATATTCGAGCTTAAGGGAACACTTTCCCAGCCATTTACCACTTTTAGGCCCATCTCACCCGCTAACTATTTTTTAAACTGTATCTTTGAATAGCTGAGATGAAAGAAGGGCGGCTCGTACTATACATCGGACTTGGCTGGATGTTTGATGCCCTTGATGTATTGATCCTCTCCTATCTCTTAGTGGCTATGTCAAACGAGCTTAAGCTGGACTCCCAGGCAAAGACTTGGATTGTGCTGGCAAATAACCTTGGAATGTTAATTGGGGCGATGTTATTCGGCCGGCTGGCGGACAGAGTGGGTAGGAAAAAAGTGTTTATGTCCACTCTTCTCACGTACAGCATAGCGACAGCTATTTCGGCTTTTGCGAGAAATTGGCAAGAGTTTGCAGTTATCAGGTTTTTTGTTGGGCTGGGGTTAGGCGGAGAGTTGCCGGTGGTTGCCACTTACGTATCAGAAAACTCCCCGCCTGAGAGGAGGGGGAGAAACGTGGTATTATTAGAGAGTTTTTGGTCGCTAGGCGCCATACTCGCTGCGGCTATTTCGCTATTTCTATTCACCACTATTGGGTGGAGATCGTCGCTTTTGTTAATGGGAGCAACTGCTTTTTACGTGTTTGTAATTCGCTTTACGCTTCCTGAGTCGCAACGATGGCTTGAATTAAGAGAGCAAAGGGGCGGCTTATTTGAAACGCGGATAATTGGAGAATTCGTAAGGCGTTTGACATTAGTCGGCGCTGTGTGGTTCCTCTTAGCCTTTGGCTACTACGGGGCATTTCTCTGGCTTCCCACTATGTTAGTTAGAGAAAGGGGGTTTACCCAAGTGGGCACCTATGAGTTTATGTTCTTAACAACGCTGGCGCAATTACCGGGGTATTTTTCTGCGGCGTACTTAGTTGAAAAGGCTGGGCGCAGGCCGGTGGGATCTTTATACTTCGCCCTCTCGGCCCTCTCAGCGGCATTTTTTATTTCAAGCAACTCTTACGCCGAGCTTTTACTCTGGGCCTTGGCTTTAAATTTCTTCAACCTCGGCGTCTGGGGCGTGGTATATGCCTACACGCCTGAGCTGTTTCCGACATCTGTAAGAGGCATCGCCACGGGGCTCGCCGGCTCTGCGGCAAGAATTGGGATGATTCTCGGACCCCTCCTCTATCCGCTATACGCCTCTACAGCCCTTTTGATAATAGCAATTGCGTGGTTAGTGGCCTCCGCGTTAATCTTGCTGTTGCCGGAGACGAGGGGGCGTGTCGTGTAAATCCACAATATTTGACCCGCTGGAATGGGCATATGTATATGTCTTAGCCAAAAAAACATTGCCAGAGCTATCTTTTCACAGAGATTGGGATGCCGCAGAGCTAGCCGGTAAATATGCCCACATCTCTTACGAAGTTTTAAAGGACCTCGACTGGTGTTGCCCTGTGATATACATGCCGCCGTTTGAACAAGTTGTGAACGGCAGCGTGGTAGTGGCCGTGGAGGGGTACACTGCCAAGAAGTTATACAGGCGCGGGGTGAGGGCAGATGTGGTAGTCACAGACTGGGACTTCGAACCTGAGGGAACGGCGCTGGGGAGAATAGCCGTGGTACACGCACACGGAGATAACTACTGGCGCATTCCCAAAGGGGATTATGTGTATTCCGTGCAGACTTGGCCGACAGGCTGCACAGTTAACTTTTCAGGTTTTACTGACGGCGACAGGGCAGTTTATATGGCCTACTACTTAGGCGCTAGGGAGCTGACTATATCTGGGTTTTATCCTCACATACCGCTTAAACGTAGCGACGAAATTAAACGTAAAAAGCTAGCAGTTGCAAAACATTTAATTAACAGAGTGGCCGCCCGAATCCCCGTGAATCTTATTTAACAAGTAATGAATAGTATACTCCAAACTGGCTAAGCGCTTTTGGTTATTCTCAATTTTCAAATACTCCTCTAGTGTGAGCTGTACGGGCGACATGTCTTGGCCGGATATAACGACGCAGGGATTTCCTCCGCAGAGAGCCAGCGTATAAACGGTGCGGAATGGCTCTAAATCAATAAAAAACCAAATCTGTCCCCCCACTTCTTCCAACGCCTTCCTCAACCTCTCCAGCGGAATTACGGCCATTACTCGCCGAATTTTTCCGTTAAGCCTAAATAACTGCCGAGTATTGGCATTACGTCTATTCCTCTTATCCTCCCCAATGCTCCTCTCCAACAGGTGAGTTCGGAAAATTTACTAACGTCGTCTTGCACAACGTCTGGCCCGTATAGCAATATCGGCACGGGCTCGCCCGTGTGTTCCTTTACGCTCACCGGCGTGGCGTGATCTGACGTCACGACGAAGTAATTGTTTAACAGCTTGTCTAAATACGGGGCTAGGGCTTTGTCTAGTCTCTCAATTACAGATACTTTTCCGTTGAAGTCCCCGTCGTGACTAGTGCTGTCTGTGCCCTTTACGTGTAGGAAAACAACGTCGTATTTAGACATTAACTCAACGGCGAGTTTAACAGCTTGGTCAAACACGTCGTCTTTCGTGCCGCCGAGCCCTGGGGCTGTATAGACATCCATACCAACTGCGCGGGCTACTCCTCTTATCAAAGCAACTCCGGCAATCGCCGCGGCTCTAATGTTATACTTCTCTCTTATTGGCTCAATTTGAGGCATGTAGCCGCCGCCTCTAAGCAAAATTGCGTTTATCGGCAACTTGCCTTGTAATCTTCTGGCCTTGTTTATTTCTAACTCCTTAGAGATCTCCATAAAGCGCAGCGTAATTTCATTTACCACCTCCGCTGTTAAAGCCGCCTCTTTGCTTCTCTCCAAGGGCTCAGACCGCAGAATTTTAGCCCCCACTCTGTGGGGGTCTGTGTCGCTAACGCGGTGGCTCACTGGGCCTCGGATAACTAACACTCCTCTGTGTTCCACCGTCGACTTATAAAAAACATCCACGCCGTATTTCTTGCCTATCTCTTCGCCAATTTTATTTATTACTTCCTCCACCGACCTGGCTTCTTCAGGGGCAATATAACGGCCGGCACGCCTGTCTATAACCACCCCCGCCTCGTCAACTGTGGCGAGATTTGTTCTGAAAGCCACATCGCCGGGTTTTAAAGCCACGTCTGCCCCCAGGGCTTCAAAAGCGCCGCGGCCAGTGTAGTATTTATACGGATCGTATCCAAACAGCGCTAAATGTGCTGTATCCGAACCGGGCCGGATCCCCGGAGATATGGGGTCAAGCATTCCGCAAGATCCCAAAGAGGACAAGTAGTCAATTGTTGGCTTAAACGCCACATAAAACGGCGTTTTTCTGCCAACGGGCCTGTCGGCGCCTCCGTCAAATAACACCCACAACACGCTAGGCATGGGTCTCCCTCTCTACCCATTTTAAATATTCCCTGTAGCCAGAGGCTATTGGCAACGCTATTATTTCAGGCACTTGATAGGGGTGTATAGCCTTCACCTCTTTTATAAGCTCCTCAACTTTATCTGCACTTGTCTTAACAATTAACAACACTTCGTCGGACTCCTCTATTTTACCCTCCCACCAGTACATAGACGACACGCCCGCCATATTTACACATGCCGCTAGTCGCTTTTCTAAAACGTGCCGTGCCACTTTTTTTGCCGTTTCTCTATCTGGAGCCGTAATTAATACAACACTATACATAATAGAGGCTATTTTTGAAGTATATAAAAAACACCTCCCTCCTTCTCTCCAGGCTATAGCCAAAGGCGTCATTTTGATGTGCGCATAAATCTTTTAATAGACGCATAAAATTACTTAGAGTGCAGACACTGACATATGAAGTCGGCGTGAAACTTATAGAAAAAGTGCTACCCGATAGTGAAAAAGTAAAGAAGGTCTGGGAGCTTTTAACAAGCGATACGGAAGTTCAAGCCTATTTAAAAATGGCCAACGTCTTCGCAGTGCAGAGACTCAGATATAACGACCACGGACCCGTACACTCTAGAATTGTTGCCGGAAGCGCATTGGCTATTTATAAAATTCTCACGGAAAAGGGGTTTAAGCCCAGCGTTGTAGCCGACGGCGTGGGCGATTGGGAGGACTCCATAATTGTGACTCTAATGGGGGCTTATCTCCACGACATTGGCAACTCGGTTCACAGAACTCACCACCCTATTTACTCTGCCGTGTTAACAGACAGAATAGCCGAGAAAATACTCTCTAAAATTTACGGCAGTACTGAAAAAATGTACATGTTAAAACAGGAGGTTATGCACGCTGTTTTTTGCCACGACGAGGCGTATAACTGTTTGACTTTTGAAGCGGCGTGTGCAAAAATAGCAGACGGCACAGACATGAGCAGCGGCAGGGCGCGGTATCCCTATAGGGCTGGAAAAAACGATATCCACGCCCTAAGCGCCATGGCTATTGAGCGCGTTGAGTTAGTGGCCAACGAGGCGAGGCCGCTGGCGATTAATGTGTATATGGCTAATGAGACAGGCGTGTTTCAAGTAGACACAGTTCTGGGGCAGAAAATCGCCACCTCTGGCCTGGCGCCTTACGTTGAGGTGAGGGCCTATGTCAGGGGTAAATTATTCGCCGTGAGGACTTTTGAGACAACTCACGTAATTAGGAGCTGATTTTTACAATTTTAGAGACTCTTTCCAAGTCGCCTCTCACAACTTCTAATAATAACTTCATGGATTTACACTTCTCCTCGCCTTCTAAAATAGGGATAATTTTTACATAGACTTCATAAACTCCTTCTGCAATATTTTCATCTAGTTTTGCCAAAGAGCTTTTCAATTGCGCCAAATGGACGCTTTCAATTGGAGGGCCTATTAATATCTTCCCTATGATTTTATCAGTCCCCCTTACGTTAATAGAGAATGTAAAGCCGTCTTTACGCACGTATTCTAAATGCTCTGGCAAGAGCGTAATATCCAGTTTCTCGAATAGCTCTCTCATATGGGGGGCCGACAGTTGAATAATCTTCTCAATACAGTGAATAATTTTATCCCTTGTGACGCAGGACATGTCGCAATTTTCACACTTGGGATGCGCCATGCGTAAAAGCTCTGTTGTGTACTTCAACTCATCAAATCTTATGCTTTTGCCATACCCCGTCAGCACTATTGCCACAGACTTCTCCAGCTCTGAGCAATCCGCGGCCCTCTCAAGTATCTCCTTCAATACGCAGTTTTTGGCGAACAACACGCGGAGCTTTTCCTTGGCCTCCTCTAGCCTTCCCTCGTGTAATAACTTGCCCAACTCAATGGCAACTGCAGTAAATTTTCCCGCCGTTGTCAAGCCCAGGGAGCTCAGCGTGGGAGTTATAGTCCTGGCGAGGCTTCTAGACAGTTTATACTCATCCAAAAACTCAGCAATGACGTCGCTGGCGTTTAGCACGCCCTGGGCGTATTTCATATATGCTTTTTTCAACAACGCAAACAGCCTCTCGGGCGGGACTCGAATATACCAAGAGTTATATTGGCACTCAGACTTGTGCAACTCCTCTCTGAGTTTTCTACAGAATTGCTCAAGATCCTCTACTGTGATAATATTCTCCTCATAATCGCCTACGCGTACTAACACCACGCATTAGATGCCGCACGGAGTTAAAAAAAGGAATTGTATTATTAGCGATATAGAGCAACGGCGGTGTTATTGAATGTCATGTTTTTCTTCAAACAGCGGCTAGGCTACACGCCTTATGGCGATAGAGCACAATGAAATTCGCAACCGGCTCATAAGACGCTCCCCACAGGCGGACAATAGCCATTTTTCGCAAACTCATTCACGACGTCTTAAAAGCGGCTGTTGATTGCGAATACGGGGCTCCACGCCATCTATTCCGCTACAAGAGCAAGACAGCTGACAGCGCTCTAATACTTAATAATTTAATGGAGTTGCAACTCTGTGGAAATTGAAGAAATTTTAAAAAGGCGCGACATTGCGCGAGTAAAAGACGCGTTAGCAGAAGTGCATAGAGAGAAGGCCTTTTCCCTTGCCGATTCTGAGTATATTAAAGAGGAGCGGGAAAGAGCAGCTAGGCTACACGCCCGCCACATAGCCCTTATTTCTTTAATACTGCCAGAGGTAGAGGTAGACCCGGAAAGTATTACAGGTTTGGACTATCATCTCGCCAGGGCGTTTCGCGCGTCTGTGGATAAATGCACAGAGCTCTCCCTGCCTGCCGATGATTTTTACCGCTATGTCGTAGACGAGCTCAACCGTATTGTGCGCTCTCTTTGTAACTCCCGGTAAATTACGTAAAGAGAATAGCCTAATATGCCCATTATGAAGACGACTATGTATATATGTTCTTGCAATACGGGTTGCAAGAGAACTACTGCCACGTAAAGCGCCAGCGATAACGTGGATGTTAAAACTGCTATACTGGCATAACGCGCCTCTTCTAGTTCTCGCAACGCTATTAATAGATCTTTGTAAATCTCCCTGGAATATTTCACAAAGAAATAAGAGGAGGGTATGAGAACTGCTAGTGACACCAAGCCCAAATAACCGACGGCCAGCGCTATGGCGACCATCAACACGGCCAGTTTTGCCGCCGTTATAAAGGCATGTGTCACTACTCTGTACAGCCTCTCGTAGGCAACTGTGGCTTTCAGCTCCTTTATTCTTTTACCTGCGTATTCTTCTACTAAATGGCGCTGTCGCCATAACAGTGGCGCTATGAATAAAGTCAACACAGGCGCCGTGGAGAGGGCAAATACTAACTCGGCGTTCTTAACAACGCCGAAGTTATACGCCAAAATGGGAATTGACAACGAGAGCTCGGAGATGTGCGCAGTAGACGTGGCTATATTGGCCGAGAGCCTAGGGTTTCCAGTGATAAATAAAGAGCCGAGGAATACGGACACAGCCCTAATGATAACCGCCATTAGCGCCACGCCGACACTAAGAGCGAGAAAAACAAGGTTAAGCTGTGGAGCGGGCAAAGAAACGCCGATGGCCAACATGTAGGCATAGACTATTAAGTTCGATAACGCCGAAGCTTCCTTGGCGTGCGTCCCGTGTGCGCCAGCCCTCGAGAAGACATAGCCGGCGATAAACGCCCCCAAAAACGGGGAGGCGATGTTGAAATACTGAACTACGTAGACAAAGCCAAAAGCCGTGGCCAAGGCAAAGGGCAGTGCGTAATCCTTTCCAATTATAAACCTCACAATGTATGTAAAGAAGGCGAGAGAAACTATGCCCATTGTTACTACAACGACTATATTCACCGGAAGGCTCTCAACAGTGGCCCTGCCTATTAAAAGACTTAGGGACAAGAAGAGGACTGTGTCCTCTAAAGTAGTTAATGAAATCGCAATATCTCTGGCCTCTTTTGGCAGAGTTTCTGAAAACTTTAACGTTAACAAGCTTGAAGAGCTCAACATCATCACTGCAACTATTAACGCCTCTCCTATTGTAAATCCAATTAGATTAAATAACAGGGCCGACAAGCCGACGATAAACGCCGTCTCTAAAATCACCGCGAAAAAAGCCGCGGGAGACAAGCCGCTAATTCCCAACTGCCTGCCCACTTCAAAGGCCACGAGGGAAATAAGGACTTGGAGGTAGATCTCAGGCAACGCCACTTCGAATATTTTCCCCACAACTCCGCCGGCTATAAAAAAGCCGAGGAAAGGAGGCAAGCCGGCTCTGTCGAGTAAATAGGCGAGTAATACTCCGAAGAGAACCGCTATTGACGCGGCTCCAAGAGGCGATTCCACTACTCCACTGTGTAGTAAAGTCTCTTCTTCCCCTTCCCTCTGTTCTCCACCTTAATTATTTTAACAACGCCTATTTCGCGCGTGTTTTTCACGTGAGGCCCCCCATCCGCTTGTACGTCTACGCCGGGGATTTCCACTATACGGAGACGCGGGATATCAGGCGGCATTCTCTCGGCGAGTTTCACAACGCCTGGAATTTTAAGAGCCTCCTCCCTCGGTAGCCAATACACCTTGATCTCAATGCCCCTTTGAGCTATCTCGTTGACCACTGCAACTGCCTCCTCAAACGCCTTTCTAACAGTCGCCATATCCCCCTCGATGTTAAAGTCGTCGCGTGCATATTCGTGAGTAATTTCGCCGCCTGTGATCAACGCGTTGTATTTGTCGTACAAAACCGCCGATAATATGTGAGCAGCTGTGTGAAGCCTCATTTTCTTATACCGCTTCTCCCAGTCCAACTCCCCCCTCACCACATCCCCAGGCTTGAAAACCGGCGCCCTGTCTAATACATGCACAACCTCGCCTCCCTTGTGCGATGCCGCGGCAAAATACCGCTCGTTTCCGAAAATAATATAGCCGCTGTCGGCTTGTACGCCCCCCGTGCCGTCATGAAACGCAGTTCTGTCAAGTATAACTTCATTCCCATTAACCTCCAGCACTGTTGCCTCAAACTCTCTTATATACGAGTCCTCTTGGTACAACAACTTCGTCCTCATGTAGAGAAGATAACTCGCGTTTTTATCTTTACTGCGAGGCGACTCTGAAAAAGAAGCCGTTTTTTTCCAGTTCGTCTAAGAGCTTTGATACGTCTAACGTGCCTGGAATTTCCACTACAAATATGAGTCTTACATAATTAGGCCGTTGTTCCGGGTCGTAGCGCTCGTGGAAAACCTCTAGGATATTCACATTGTGTGAGGCCAGGAAAGAAGAGGCCTTCGCAAGAGTTCCAGGCTTGTCAGGCACTTCGCCGACTAATTTAATCACCCGCCTCTGTCTCGCCATTGCCTTCATGAGAACGCGCATAAAAATAGGCGCGTCTATATTACCGCCGGAGACAACCGCCACTACTTTTTTACCACTTACGTTAATTTTCCCCGACATTAACGCGGCCACTGCAACAGCCCCAGCGCCCTCAGCCACTACTCTTGTCCTTTCAAGGAGGAGGTAAATGGCATCTACAATTTCATTGTCGTCTACTAACACCACGTCGTCTACGTACTCTTGTATTAATTTCAACGTAATGTCGCCGGGGCTTTTAACAGCGATACCGTCGGCAATAGTGTCTACTTTCTCAATCACAATGGGCCGCCCCTCTTTTAAAGACAAGTACACCGCCGGCGCTCCGCTGGCTTGAACCCCTATTACCTTTGCCCCAGGCCTTCTCTTCTTCACGGCATATGCAACGCCGGAGATAAGCCCCCCGCCGCCTATTGGCACAACTACTACGTCTACGTCACCGACATCCTCTACAATCTCAAGGCCTAAAGTGGCTTGTCCTGAGATGACGTACCAGTCGTTATACGCGTGGAGGAACTTAACTCCTCCGCGTACTAATTCCATGGCTTTTTTCTCCGCCTCGTAATAACTCTCGCCGTATAATATAACGTTGGCGCCGTAATCCTGGGTCTTTTTAACCTTGAGCCAAGGCGTAGTTTCAGGCATTACAACAGTGGGCTTTACTCCGTGTAATTGTGCCGCATAGGCAACTCCCTGCGCGTGATTACCCGACGAGGCGGTTATAAACTCCCTATAACCCTCCTTTATGTATTTATACATGGCAAAATATGCCCCCCTGATCTTGAAACTGCCTGTCTTTTGAAGCGATTCCAACTTGAGGAACACCTCCCCGCCTGTTATTCTAGTCAGAGACTCTGACCTCAAAGTCGGCGTCCTATGGATTTTTGATTCCCGCTGTTTTTCTCTTATTACCGACGCAGCCTCCTCCAGGAGGATCATGCGCCTTTTATCGCCAAGGCGAGCCGGCGAATGCCCTCATTTATCTGCTCAAAAGAGGGGTAGGTGAAATTGAGCCGCATTGCGTTTCTTACAGACTGATCCACAAAGAACCCATGCCCTGGCACAAAGGCCACTTTATACTGCGTGACTGCAATTTTCAATAATTCTCTTGTATCTATATGCTGGGGCGTTGTGACCCATATGAACATCCCGCCGCTGGGCTTCGTCCAACTGACGCCTGGGGGCATGTAAGTTTCTAAAGCCGCCAGCATGGCGTCTCTTTTCCTCTTGTACAAATCCCTTACGTGAGGCAGGTTTTTAAGCACAACATTTCTCCTAAGGCCCTCTAAAAATATATATTGTACAAAATTAGATGTATTTAAGTTTAATGACTGTTTTGCTAAGTTAAACCATTTTATCACCTCTTCATTTGCTATAACCCAGCCGAGGCGGAAGCCCGGCGCGAAGATTTTAGAGGCTGTGGACAAATATATAACTCTGTCGCTTTTATCAAGCGCTTTTATAGGCGACACTTCGATTTGCTCAAAGAGGAAATAAGAGTACGGGTCGTCCTCCACTACTAACAGATCGTATTTCTCCGCAATTTCCAGCAGATACTTCCTTCTGTCTTGCGTCATTGTGAGGCCGGAGGGGTTTTGTGCTGTGGGTATTGTGTATATGAATTTAATACGAGCGCCCTCTGCCTTTAACTGCTTGACTTTCTCCTCCAGCACATCTACCATCATGCCGTGTTCGTCCATTGGTATGCCCACCAGGCGGGGTTGGTACACCCTCCACGCTTGTAAAGCCGCTAGGTACGTTGGGTTTTCAGTGATCACCACGTCGCCAGGATCTATAAACACGCGGCCCAGTAATTCAAGCGCCTCCTGACTGCCAACGGTTATAATTACGTTCTCAGGCTTGGCCTTAATTCCCCTAAAAAACTCGCTGAACTTAGCGATTTCCTGTCTCAGCTCCATTACTCCCTCAGTGGATCCGTATTGCAACGCCCTGTGGGGATAGGCCTCCAGGACATACGCGACGATTTTCGCAATGTCCTCTACTGGAAACGTGGAGGGATCCGGCATCCCGCCGCCGAAGGATATTACATCGGCCGTGGCCCACCTCAGCAACTCCCTTATCTCGCTCGCGGTCATATACTGTGTGCGGGACGAGACGAGATCTCCAATGTTCATACCGCAATTGCCGTTGCTCTCCCTATATAAACTTATTTATATATATAGCGCTGTTAAGAAAGATTTCTCATGCAATCTTTACATACCCTCCCAAGCCCCCTCCTTACACTACATTTTTCGCATACAAGCCTGCCGCATACAATACAAACGGAAATTGAAAAATTAGATTTACAGAGTCTGCAAAGAGTTGCCTCGCACGCAGCGCAGTATGCGCCAGCCCAGTCGTGGCGGCAGACTAAACGCCCGCATTTGGGGCATTTGTACTTTGCCTCCTCAAAGCCGCAGATATAGCACTGTACCACTATTTCTTGAGGAGTTTAGCCAAAAGCTGCGGCACTTCAAACGGCGTCTCTGCCACCGGTACTCCCGCGGCTCTAAACGCCTCAATTTTGCTCGTCGCGTCGCCAGATCCCAACATGACAATTGCGCCTGCGTGGCCCATGCGCTTGCCTGGCGGCGCCGTGCGCCCCGCCACATATGCCACCACTGGCTTTTTAATTACTCCCTCTGCGTAAAGTCTTGCAAGCCTTTCCTCGGCGTCGCCGCCGACTTCCCCAATGACTACAACGCCGTCAACTTCGGGATCTTCGGCGACTTTTAGCGTGGCCTCCATTAAGTCAAGCCCCACTATAGGATCGCCGCCGACTCCTATGGCCACGTTAATGCCAAAGCCAGCCCGTACCAGCTGGTAAGATATCTCATAGGTCAGCGTCCCGGATCTGCTAACCACAGCGATTTTACCCGGCGTCTGGTATATGTTATTCGGCATAATCCCCAGCTTAGTCCTCACGGGCGGGGCCACAATGCCGGGGCAGTTGGGCCCTATCACAGTAACGCCCCTGGCCCTTGCATAATTCACCGCGCGGAGAGTTTCGTGCACTGGGATGTGCTCTGTAATCACCACAGCGAGCTCAACCCCGGCGTCTACGGCCTCTAAAAGGGCGTCTGCGGCAAATCTGGCCGGGACGAATATCACAGAGGCGTTAGCGCCGTGTCTCCGGACGGCCTCCTCGACAGTATCGTAAACCGGCACTCCATGCACAGTTGTGCCGCCTTTACCGGGCGTGACTCCTGCCACGACCTTCGTGCCGTATTCAAGCATCCTCTGCAAGTGGAAAGAGCCCTCGCGGCCAGTGGCGCCTTGTACGACGACTTTAGTATTAGGGCCGACTAGCACTGTCATACCCTCGCCAGCTCCACGGCTTTTTTAGCGGCCTCTTCTGCGCTGTCAAAGAGAGGCACGCCTATTTCGGCGAGAATAGCCCTGCCGAGCTCCTCATTTGTTCCCTTCATTCTCACCACGATTTTCTTATTCGTCCCTCCGCTCTCTGCAAGCGCCTCTTTTATGCCCAGGGCCACCTCATCCGCCCGGGTAATGCCGCCGAAAATGTTCACGAAAATAACCTTGACTCTTGGGTGGTGGAGCAAGACTTTCACAGCCTCTTTAACTACCTCTCTGCTCGCCCCCCCACCTATGTCGAGGAAATTGGCCGGCCTGCCTCCAAAGTGATAGACTAAATCCATAGTGGCCATAGTGAGGCCGGCGCCGTTGCCGATAATGCCGACATCTCCATCAAGCTCTACGTAGTGAAACCCTATCTTCTTGGCGTAAGCCTCAAATTCCGTGACGTCCCTGGGATCTTCCTCAAGGGCCTTTTCCAGCTCCGGGTGTTTAAATAGCGCGTTGTCGTCAACAATAACCCTGGCGTCTAGCGGTATAACCTCCCCCTCTTTAGTGACGGCCAGGGGGTTGGACTCCACAAGCTCCGCGTCGTAGTCCACCATTATTCTGTACATGGCCTGTACTATTGACGCGGCTTGTTGCCACTGGGAAGTGCCCTGTTTGAAGCCTAGCCACGACACTATAGACCTCACATGGTAATCCCTAAGGCCCGTGGCGGGGTCGACGTACACCCTCTTGATTTTTTCAGGAGACGTCTTGGCGATTTCCTCTATATCCATGCCGCCAACAGGAGAGGCGAGGAAGAGGTACCTGCGGCTCGCCCTGTCTATAATAAGCGAGAGGTACATCTCGCGCTCAACCTCTACGAATTTAGTCACGTAGAGCTTCTTCACGATAAGCCCCTTGATATTCATCCCGAACATTCTCTTAGACAGCTCATATGCCTCCTCCGGGGAGTTAGCCACTTTTATGCCGCCTGCCTTGCCCCTTCCGGCCACCACCACCTGCGCCTTTAGCACCACTGGGGCGCCTATCTCCCTGGCGATTTTCAACACCTCCTCAGGCGTAAGCGCCACTTTACCAGGCGGGATTTTAACTCCGTATTTTGAAAATAACTCCTTAGCCTCGTATTCGTGTAGTTTCATAAGGCGTAATGTATGAGCATCTATATGCGTGGATTTGCCTAATGCGGTAAATCTACTCGACAAATGTTAAAAGGTACAACCCAGGCTCTTTAGCCGCCATTATGGCGTCTTTTCTCTCTTCAAACACCCCAACGATTTTCCCCTCTTTTATTAGGACCCAGCCCCGCCTCCCGCTTCTCTTGGCGACTTCAAGCCACTTCCAGAGCTCCCTTTCTACAGTCATATCACAAGCCTCTCTTCCTCAAAACACCGATTGTGGCGCAGTAGGTTGCTTTCCACTACAACTCCGCCGTATAACTCCGCCTTCCCGTAGCCCAGTGCCAAATACGCAGCAATTCTGCCGATAGCGTCCGCCTTCATTATCCCCGAGCCGCTCGTGCCCGCGGCGACGTAAAGGCCCTCGGCCAGTCTGTCCACAATTGGCTGGTAGTCCACGACGTTTTCGTCATAATGCCCAGCCCACGCGTTTTGCGGCACGCGGCCCTCAACGGCGGGGACGTATTTAGTCAGCACTGGGTATATGCCGTAGCGCCACAACGCCTCCTCAGCCTCGGGAGGCTCCTCTAGGCGGAAGGGCCGTCTATCGGCCACTCCCACCCAGAAGGTCCCCTCCCCCGGCTCCGGCCTCATGTAAACTCCCTTGGGGAGTATAAACATGGGGCCGTACTCCCTGTCCGCCAGTCCCAGCTCAAGCAACCGCCTTAACTCGCCGTCGGCCCTTACTACAAATACCTGCCTCTTCCTAGGCTTTAGAGGCAAGCCAAAGCCCAGGGCGTCCATTAGCCTTTCAGTCCACGCCCCTGTCGCCAATATGACGTTCCTCGCCTCTATAACGCCGTTAGTGGTCTCAACGCCGGCTACTTTTACGTCTTGCCAAACAAACGGCTCGCCCGGGATTCCCAACGGCCTCTTAGGGGCGAAAAAGATGTTCTCAACTCTCGTATTGAACTTGACCTCTCCACCCAGTCTCGTATACTCCTCGTAATAATACCTAACTAGTTTTTCGGGATCCATAATGCCTGCCTCTTTAACTAAGAGGCCGAAGGCAACGTCTGGAAGCCCCATTTCCCTGGCCTCCTCATCCTCCGAAACTCTGAATCTCACCGGCGCATCGAGCTTGCGGTAAAACTCCACGGCTATTCCCATCGTCCTCAGCTCCTCAGCGACTTTACGCATTGTCTCAGCGTTTTCCTCAGGGACAAGAAAAAGGTAACCAACAAACCTCATGCCGAGATCAACGCCTTTTCTCTGTACTTCCCGGTAAAAGTCTATGCTGGTCTTAGCCAAGACGCGGTTAATCCACGATGTAAATGCTGTTCTAAACGCGGCGGCTGATCTTCCAGTGTCGCCCATGCCAACGCCGGGGTTTTGGTCAACCACGAGGACTTTCGAGTGGGGAGATAGGCGGCGTATGTGATACGCGGCGGCCATTCCCACAATCCCCGCGCCTACAATGACGTAATCGTACATTAGGGACACATAAGTAGATCTATATATCAGTTGATTTTTAAACTAGCAACGCCTTAAGGCAGTGATGAGGTAAACCGCGCCGATGAGCAGTGATTTTTTGAACCCACTACTGACTCCCGGCGCAGACGGCCTTTACGGTTATAGCCACTGGGTGAATCCCGCGCTTCTTTAACAAATCAATTACTTCGGCGTCTTCAATGTCGATTACTTTGTTTTCATTGACGCACATAACATTGACGTGCGGAGTCACGCTGTCGTAATAAGTCCTGCCGTTGTGCTCAAAAGACACTACATAGCCCGAGTCCTCTAGGAGCTTGAGAATTGAATAAACCGTGCTCGCGCTGATGGAGGGCATCCTCTGCTTTACCTCATTTAATATGTCGTTAAAAGTCGGGTGTTCTCTCCTCATGAGCTTTTCCAGCACAATGTTTATAACCTCAAGCCTCTGGGGAGTCACTCTGTACCCCCTCTCCTTCAACGCTTGTACTAACTGGGCTGACTCCATCGTAAGTTATGTTCGTAAGAGATATAAAAATCTAATTCCCCTTCAAGGCAGCGAAATATAAAACCCTAGAGGTTTTTGACTGACATGTCGATTAAGTTCGAATTAATCGACGTGCCAATACCCCAGGGCACAAATGTAATAATTGGACAGGCGCATTTCATTAAAACAGTGGAGGATTTATACGAGGCGCTTGTCACTTCTGTTCCCGGAGTGAAATTCGGCATAGCGTTTTGCGAGGCCTCCGGCAAGCGGTTGGTTAGACACGAGGCCAACGACGAGGAGCTTAGGAACTTGGCAATAGATTTATGTAAAAAAATTGCGGCCGGCCACGTCTTTGTTATATACATCCGCAACGCGTGGCCGATAAACGTCTTAAACGCCATAAAAAACGTGCCGGAGGTGGTGAGAATTTTCGCGGCCACGGCAAATCCGCTTAAAGTCATTGTGGCTGAGGTTGAGCCCGAGAGGCGCGGCGTTGTCGGCGTTGTGGACGGCCACTCGCCGCTTGGCGTAGAAACCGAAAAGGATAGGGAGGAGAGAAAGAAATTCTTGAGAGAAGTGGTTAAGTACAAGCTTTGAGGTCGGTTAATTTAGCAACGCTTCTTTTTTTCACCGCCAATGGAATCGCCATTATAGCCATACCGCCTTATCTCCGCGACCTCGGCGTCCAGAGCGAGACGGTTATAGGCGCCATAGTCTCAACTGCGTTTTTCGTATCTATTATAGCGAGACCCCTCAGCGGGCTTCTCGGCGAAAAAATGGGGTACTCCACAATGATGAGCGCGGGCATAGCCATGGCAGTGGCAGCACAGCTGATGTACCTCTTGGGGAGCCCCCTCTGGGTGCAGGTAGGGAGGCTGTTCCACGGGCTCGCCATAGCCACTTTCCTGCCCATGTCAATAGCCCTCTCCGTCTCGGAGGGGGCGAGGGCTATTGCCGCCCGCTCTCTGGCGGTGGGTATTGGCAACGTGCTGGGGCCTCTCGTGGGCTCCGCCGTATACGACCTCGGAGGGGCGCGGTTTTCTTTCATCGTGGCCCTTATAATCCACTCGGCCAATTGGGCGCTGGTAAGAGGCGTGGAAAACAGGTCGGAGAAGGGGGCTGGCGAGCCAGGCGCCGTATTAGTGAGGAGAGTTTTCCTCTTCATGGCCCTATTGGCCGTATTCGCAACTGCTTATATGAGCCTGTCCACGTTTATACCCGTCAAGCTTAAAGATCACGGCCTGCCGCTGACGTACTGGGGCCTCTTCTCCTCTGTCGCCGCCCTTTTGAGCCTGCTCCCCAGGGCGTTTCTCCTAAAGGTCAATTTAGTAAACCCATTTACCGCCGCCGCCGCGACTGCCACAGTCCTCGCGGGCATGTTATTAGCCTCTTACGCCGAGGATCCGTTTCTATTTGTAATTGCCGGCGTTATATACGGCCTGGGGCAAGGCGCGGTGGTAGTCACGTATCAAATTATGGCGCTTGCCGGCAGCAAAAAAGCGGGGATTTCCAGCGCCATATATACAATGGGGTGGGACATAGGCTCAATAGCAGGTCCCATTATCGGAGGGGGGTTAATAGAGTCCATGGGCTATTCGGCACTGCACATAACGCCGCTACTCATTATAGTCAACGTTGTGGCGCTACTGATATACGCAACTGCAACACGGCGTTAAAACCGCCTAAACGCCTCCTCTAACGCCAGCAGGCCCTTAGCCGCTTAGGGAAACTGTCAGCGATGGAAAGCGCCTTAATCCAGTGGTGTTTTTTATTATCGTATAGGGCAGTTGTGAAATAAGCCAAGGGAAAGGAGCAAACTATAGGGGCGATTTACACACTCCTCACGGCCGGGGCTACATAGTCGCCGCATGTGCCCTTTAGCCGGCAGGTGCCGGCGTGTGTAAGGCAGGAAGGGAGTTGTTAATATTGAGTAGGCGCCTAGCCAGCATCGGCGAGATGAACAGGGGTTATGTTAACAGAGCGCGCCTCCCTAATATCGTCAGCATTAGCCCCACGGCGAAATTCCCAACTGCCACCATGTGATGTAAGAAAGCGAAGTCGCCACGGCGCTACATTGGCAATTAATAGAACCAGAATTCTGCGACCTCCTAACAGAGCCCGCCGCATTTCAACGCCCATAGGAACGTCTCATATATCCGTAGCAAGTATTGAGAGCGCCTTGTAATAACGGCGGCGGTCTTAAGCTCTAGCCACGTTCGCTACCCCGTTGCTATAAGGCTTTGTTTGTATGTAACAGACGCCGTTTTTAACCTCTGCTATTTTATTGGCGTATTGCGCTGGCGTATCTCTATGCGATATCACCACAACGGCCTCAGCCACTCCCCGCGCCGCTTCCAGCACTTTTCTTTCAAGCTCCACGTTTAAACCCGACGTAATCTCGTCCAGCACCAGCACTTTCGGTCTCCTCAAAAATGCCCTAGCTATTAACACCCTCTGTCTCTGTCCCTCCGAAAGCTCCGATCCTCTTTCGCCGCATTGTTTATCCAGAGGGAAGTCAACTTGGGCCAAGGCCGCCGCTTTTCCCACCTCTTCCCTCGGGAAGCCCTCCCAGAGGTCGATGTTCTCGTAGACTGTTGCGTCGAAGATGTAGTCGTCGTTGCCGACATATATGCAGCCCTCGCCTCGCCTTCATCCGGCCTCACTAAGCCGCATATAGCCCTGCCGAGCGTGGACTTCCCCGAGCCCTAGGGCCCCCTCACCCATATGAAATCCCCCGGCCTGACCGCCAGCTCTTCGACGTATAGAACCGTCCTCCCGTCGTATTTAAAAACTGCGTTTTTAAACTCGGCGTAAGGCGCAGTCTCGATTTTCTCCGCGCGGGACTCCAAGAGGGGCGCTATCCTCTCGTATGAGGTGACTAATACGTAGTAAGAGCCGACTGTGGCGGCCAAATGCGCTACCGGCTCGAACAAATTGGATAATACGCCTCGTAGTGCCACTGCCTCGCCCACGGTGCCCATGCCGTTGATTGCGTTGATAACGGCGAGGACAAATATGAGGTTAGGACCAATAACCACGGGCATATTCGCAAGGAACATAAGACCGCGGTTGTAAAAAGTAAAACGCTTAAACTTGCCGAAGTACTCCGCCGTGGTAGTAACGTAGATCTTGGGCACCCCCAGTATATTTACTCTGCAGAGCGAGAGCCCCGCCTCGATAGACTCCTTAAGCCTCTTGAACCAATGCGCGTAGTATTCCCTCTCCTCAGAGCGGGCTCTCATCAACCTCGGCCCTATGAAATAAGTCAACAAGCCGTATACTACGACAAACGGCAGTATTAATATGGCTAATTCCAGTGATATAGATGACGCAAATAAAAACGTCGCAACAATGCGGACGATGACGAATATAATCCATACACTTATCACTATAGCACCCACGGCATTTTCAACATCGGAACTAATGCGGGAGATTACCTCTCCAGGCTCTCTGGGTGTGGCCGTATTATTTTTAATAATTCTTTCAATAATATCAAATTCTACAAGCTTTTTATAAATATCGGAAATATATTCCGAAAGGAAGTTTATAATATTCAACATAGCCATAGAGAATAAAAACAACAGAGAGAAGAGAAGCGTGGACTTAAGATTTAACGACACTGCGCTGTCGACCGCCAGGCCCAGCAAATAGTTAGTCGATAAAATAAGTCCAACAAATACAAAATATAGACTATAAAAAGAATAACTGTATTTTTTGAATTTATTTATATAATATATATCAAGTTTTAAAAGTTGTAAATATTTAGATTTATAAATATTCATTTTTGTCATTAATTATACGAGGGACGGGGCGGTTTCTTACTTGGCGTAAGACCTTAAAGACTTTAAAATATAATTTGCCCTCCCTAAACGCCTTGATTATTTTGTACAGGGCCATTTCTCCATTTCTGCGAGTATCTTCTGGACGAATTCCTCAGTGGGGCTGTCCCCCGCCTTGGTCTCAGAGATGTAAGAGGCCACGAGCTCTAATGCCTTGCAGTAAGCGTCTTTCCACTCCAGCCCCGTCAGTTTTCTCACCACGTACAGTAGAAAGGCGAAAAAGCCGTAGGCAGGAGGCATCCAGTCACCCGGCTCTAGGCCGTTTCTCCTGGCCCACTGCACGAATATGTCGACGGCCGGTTGGAGAGTAGTGCGGTAGAACAGCGCCGTGAAGCGGGGCCACTCCCCCATGTAGCTAATTGCGTCTTCCATTACCTCCCGCGATTTCATCTCGAGATCTAACACCACGTCTAACGCCTCGTGTTTTTTGATCTTGAAGGGGAGGGATATGTACGCCTCGTCGCTTAGATAAAACCCGTTTCTATACGCCACAATGGGGGCCACGTGTCCTGAGCCGTAGGTTAAGTAGACAGAGGGCAGATAGCCCAGCTCCCACGCCCTCGCCATATTGCGTATTTTCACTAAATACTCGTTTTGTAGTTTGAGGACTCTCACCACGCCTTCTCTTTCTAGTCTATACACCGCTCTTCTCACTGTGGAGTAGGGCGCGCCGGTTATTTTCGACAGATTTCTCAGCGTCGTGTCGTTGTCGTGGTGGTGTGTTACAACGATCTCTACTATCCTCTTTTCTAGCTGATTCTGCACGAGTGAGAATCATCTGATTTTTATAAATTTTTCGCCGATATAACTTGGCGGCGCCATTTTTATAACCTAGACGGGGTTTAAACGTGGGTTTTCTAGAGGCGGTTTTAGAAGACCCCGGCAGGGAGGTGGTGTATATAAAGACCGACGAGGCCGAGGCGCCTGAGGTGTGTTGCGATATTTCCAGCGCGGTTAGGGGAGAGGTGGCGGAGGTTTTTAAGTCCCTCGGCATTTCCAATCTTTATAGATACCAATACGATGCCATTCAGAGCATTAGGGCGAAGAGAGACACTGTAATTGTGGCTGGGACTGGGATGGGGAAGACTGAGGCTTTTTTAATTCCCGTTCTTGAGAGCTCGCTTGAATCTCTCGGCGGCCCCGTGGCCCTGGTGTTGTACCCCACTAAGGCCCTGGCCAGAGATCAGCTGGCTAGGTTCAGGAAATACGGCGATAGGCTGGGGGTTAGAGTTATGGTATACGACGGCGATACGCCGCAGAGAGAGAGGCGTATTCTCTACGACATGCCGCCTCATGTTATTATCAGCAATCCAGACATGGTGAGCCAGGCGTTAATGCACGTGGCTAAGTTTAGAGAGCTGTTGAAAAGAGTGCGTTATGTGGTTTTAGACGACTTCCACGTCTACGCCGGGGTTTTCGGCTCCCACATGTACTATCTGTTAAAAAGGCTGAGGAGATTTGTAAGGCCTGTGTTTATAGCCACTAGCGCCACTGTGGGAAACCCCGCGGAGTTCGCCCAGTCGCTTTTCGACAGCGATAGAGTCAACGTCGTATGGGGGCCTTTGGGCAGGCGGGGGAGGCTCGTGCAAGTACTGGCCCGCCCTAGGTTTAGATCTAAATGGGCAGAGGCGGCGCGGCTGGCCTCGCTGTGTTTAGAACACGACATGAAATGCCTAGTCTTCACAGACAGCCACAGATACAGCGAAATTATCTACAGAGCGCTGAGAATGGGGGGCGCAGGGGACAGAGTGGCCGTCCACAGAGCCGGCCTCGACCCGGAGGAGAGGAAAAACGTAGAGGAGGCGTTTAAAAGAGGCGATATTGACGTCGTTATCTCCACGCCGACGTTAGAGCTGGGCATTGACATAGGCGATGTAGATGCCGCAGTGCTGGCCTCCATCCCGCCCTCATATAATAGATATCTTCAGAGGATAGGGAGAGTGGGGCGCAGGGGCCAGACGGGCTATGTGATACAAATCCTGGGCAACGACCCCATCTCTCAATACTACAGGAATTACCCCCACGAGTTTTTCTCCCGGGCCCCGGAGCCCTTGGGGTTTGAGAAGGAGAACGAAGACGTGGCGTCTCTCCACCTCTTGGCCGCCTCGGCAGATATGCCGTTGAGGCGGGGCGAGCTCACGCCGTTTGAAAAGACAATAGTCGCGAAACTCGCCGAGAGGGGGTATTTAAAAGAAGTGGGCTCTTTTTATAGAATTTCCCCACAGGGGAGAGAGCTTCTCTCCATGCTCAGCCTCAGGGGATCGCCCCACGTGGTTAAGATCAAGACTGTAGACGGCAGAACTATTGGAGAGAGGGAGTTCCCGCTGGCTCTTTACGAGTTGCACCCAGAGGCCATATATATGCACGGCGGGAGAACCTATGTCTCAAAATCGCTTGATTTGCAAAAACGCGTCGCCGTTGTAGAGCCCGTCGACGCCGAGGATTTAATGACGCAGGCATTAGAGGATATGGAGCCGGAAATTGTCGAGCTGTACGAAGAGGGATTAGTAGAAGGCGTGCCATATCAATTCGGCAAGCTGAAGATAAGGATAACGGTGTACGGCTACGCCTTAAAGCGCTTTACTACTGAGGAGACGCTGGGGGAATACACAATAGATCCTCTGGTATATGAATTCGAGACGAAAGGCGCCGTTTTCTACATGCCCTTAGTACGCTTCAGCACAAACGACGCCGTTGACTGGGAGGCCAGGGCTAAGGGCTATCACGCAACAGAACACGTGTTAATATCGGCCACGGAAATTGCAATCGGGGCCTCTAAAACTGACTTAGGCGGCATAAGCTATCCAGACGGCGTCGTGGTGATTTATGACTCGCATATAGGCGGCAACGGCACTACGAGACTGCTCCTTAAAAATTTCAGAAAAGTCGCCGAAGTGGCGCTAAAAATCGTAAAGGGGTGCGACTGCGCCGACGGATGTCCCAAATGCGTGTTCAGCCCCTATTGTGGCAATAATAACAAGATGTTGTCCAGGAGAAACGCAATTAGAATTCTGGAATCTGTCTTGAGGGGTGGCGTTCCAGCAGTCAAAGAGCTACCAAAGGGAGTTAGGGGTATAGCCTAGCCCAGCCACACCAACCCCTCGTCATCTATTTGCTCGGCGCCGCGACCTGGCCTTACGTCAGACACCTTATGCATGTATTTCAGATCTTTGGCCGCTTGCATTGCCAGCTCGGACACGTAGAGAACGGCGTCTAGCCTGTCAGCGAGGCTCATACCCCTCCTATTTTTATAACGCCAAACTGCGCTGTTAATTTTCTTAACTAAATGAAACAGCGCTTGATCTCCCTCTTTCCACTCCTCGGGCGGATCTTCTATCATTTCGTCGTGGATAGATCTGCCGTAGGCCTCTCGCCATATTTTATCTGTGACAAAGGGCATTATTGGCGCTAGTAGCTTCAAGCTATATCTCCACGCTGTGTACAGCGTCCATATCGCAGCCCTCTGTTCTTCCTCTGTGAAAACCCCCTCTCTGTTATAAGCCCTCGATTTTACAAGCTCAATATAGTGGTCTGCAAATTCATGCCATATGAAATTGTAAAGCGCGTGTGCAGGTTCGTATACGTCGAACTCGCTGTAAGCCGTGATGACTTTCTTAGCCACGTCGTAAAGCCTGGCGAGCAATGCTCTATCCACGGGGGCGAGCTGAGGCTTTTGTTGAGGCTCTGGAAATGACAAAACAAACCGGGATATATTCCACACCTTTGTTAAGAACTCCTTGCCCTCCCTTATTACATTTTCATTATATCTGTAATCTGTGCCCAGCCTCCCAGCCGCCGCGGCCCAGAAGCGGACTGGGTCGGCTCCGTATTTTTCCACTGGCGCCAAGAGGTCTATTACATTGCCCTTTGATTTATGCATGGCCTCTCCCTTTTCGTCTAAGCCCATTCCGTTAATTCTCACGTAACGGAAGGGCACGTCGCCGTATAGCAAATACGCCCTTAAGAGGGAGTAGTACAGCCAAGTCCTTATAATGTCGTAACCCTGAGGCCTCATTATGGAGTGGGGGTACACCTTAGAAAAGGCGTTAAAATCCTTTGTGACGCCCGATGCGTACATCCACGAAATAGACGAATCAAACCACGTGTCGAACACTCTGGTATCGCCCTCCAGTCTCCCGTCTTTACAAGCCTCTTTTACCTCCGGGGGCGGCTCGTCTCTCCAAGGCACGTAATACTCGCCCCCTTTGGGCAACAACGGCACTCTCTCCCCGTTAGGCTTCGCGCACCACCAAATTGGTATCTCCGTGGCGTAATAACGGCGCCTGGAAACAGGCCAGTCCAGCTCAAGCGATTTAATCCAGTCTATTAAGACTTGGCGGTACTCAGGCGGCTTGAACTCCATCTTGCCGGCTAATTCTATAAGCTTTTCTTTAAACTCAATTTGTTTAATAAACAGCTCCCTCGTCACGATAATCTCAAGGGGGGTTTTGCACCTCCAACAGACCGGCACGTTGTGGACGAGCCTCTCCTGTTTTACTAAAAGCCCCGCGTTTTTTAAATCCTCAATTATCTTTGCCCTGGCCTCTCGTATTGACACGCCGGCGTATTTGCCCGTCTTAATTCTGCCACCCTCGTCAATAATTATCCTTATGGGGAGCTTCAGCTCGTTTACAATCATTAAGTCTCTGGTGTCGCCAAATGTGGAAATCATCACAAGCCCCGAGCCGAAATTGGGATTGGCGGCTTTGTGGGGCAGTATAGGCACTACCTGCCCCTCTGGCGGAACCACTGCGTGCATTCCGTTAAGCCTCGTATATCTGCTGTCATCTGGGTGGAATATCACGGCGACAGTAGCCGGCAGTAGCTCAGGCCTCGTAGTTGCTATAATTATGTCTTCCCCTGTCTCTTTAACTTTAAATTTTATGTAATTCAGATACGTCTCCTCCTCTCTGTATTCAATCTCTGGCTCTGCCAGCGCAGTACGGCACCGGGGGCACCAAGGAGTGGGCCTCTCCGCCTCGTATACTAAACCCTTGTGCCAGAGCTCTATAAACGTCTTCTGGGTCATCCGCCTATATTCGGGGCTGTCCGTGCCGTTAGGCCAGTAGTCAAATGAGAGCCCCCAGCGCCTGAGCGAAGAGACGAACTCTCCCTCGTAGCTGTCAAGCTCCTCTTTACACATTTTAATGAATTTCTCCCTGGGGATCTCGTGTGCAACAACGCCGTATTTCTTCTCCACCTGCACCTCAATTGGCAAGCCGTTTCTGTCAAGGTAAAACGGGAATATTACGTCAACTCCCCGCATTCTCAAAAACCTGGCTATCATGTCGAAATGAGCGTAGGAGGCGGTTTGGCCTATATGCGGCCTGTTGCTTGAGAGGTAGGGCGGAGGAGTGTCAATGACAAAAACCGGCCGGGAGCCACTGATTTTAGTCTTAAACCTCCCCTCTTTCTCCCAGAGTTTTAACAACTCCTCTTCACATTTTATGTCCCAACGGGTTGGAAGTCTATGCGCCACAGAGCCAAACATAATAGAATTTTAAAGTTGTGTCGTGAGCTTAACAGACAAGCCTAGTTAAGAGTAAAGATTTAAATATGCTGGATGTTCCCCCACAATGCTAAATCGTGAAATCTATTTAATTGCTAACGGCACGGGTACACGGCTAGGCGAGTTTCTAGTCGAGTTGAACTTCGACCAGCCTGGCATACTTGCCACTCTTTCTAATATATTTGCTGAACATGACGTAAATATTATTAACATTGCAATTGATTCAGAGAGGCAGAAGTTGCATTTTATTGTAGATCTCACAGTGACCTCCGAGGAGCAGGTTGGGGAAATCGTTAAACAACTGCAAATGTTTGCATTTGTTAAGAAAGTAAAGTACAGAGTGTCTAATGCCTCAATTTTCGTGCCCAGGTGGGTAGTGCACGTTATTAACGGCAAGGCCAGCGTCTCAGTGGAGAGGGATCTCATCCCTTATCTCCAAGAGCCCGCTAAACTCGCGGAGGAGTTGGCCAAGAGAGACGCAAAGACTGTAAAGGATCTCGTTCCCGCCGTAGATCCCGTGGCGCTGGAGGAGGCGATGTACATAGCCCAGTTAAGAGGCCTCTTCCAAGTGGAGAGCACGGAGATTAAAGGCGGGAGGCTCTCAGCCCGTATTTGCAACCTCGCGCACCCTCTCGCCCGGAGATACGTCGAGGTCTTTACTAGGGAGCTGGGGGTTCAGGCTAAGTTAAACGACGAGGGGATCTGTATATCGCTTGAGATTTAACTAAGTAGTTTTTGGAGATATAAGTCTAATAGGCCGGCTTTTTCAAACAGCTCGCACACGCGGCATATATCTCTGGCCGAAACTGAGCCGCAGTATTTACACCTCTTCATCTGCGGCGGGGCGCGCGACTGCAACAAACTCGCCAATTTCTCGCCGAAGGAGACGAGGTTGTATTTTACAGTCGGCATGTCTCTCTCCATTTCAGCCAGCGTGAATTTTAGATTATATCTAGGATTCGTGGTCACATAGGGACATTCTAATTCCATTAGGGGCAGTCCGTGGTAGTACGCGTAAAGCGCTATTTCCTCTTCTCTTATGTACTTCAACGGCTTTATGCGCGGAATTAAATCCTTTTCCTCTGCGTCTTCATATCTGCCGTACCAACTAAAGCGGGAAAGGTTTCCCATGAGGACGTTTAACATAACTGTCTGAGCCTCGTCGTCGAGGTTGTGCGCAGTGGCGATTTTAGTCCAGCCCCTCGCCTTCCCTATTATGTTCATGGCGCGGCGCCTCAAAACGCCGTCAATAGTGCACATATGCACCTCGTGGCCGGCCTTGGCCAACCTCTCTGAGAGCTCCATGGCCGTGACGCCGAATATGTCTTTGAAGTGGTATACGTTGTACTCTATGCCGAATTTAGACGCCAAATCTCTCACGTAGTCTCTACGCGACATGCGGTAGAAGCAACTGTAGGGATGCCCCTCATTAATAGTAAAGGCCTCCATCTTAACGCCTCCCAACGTCCCCCTCTCTTTTAGCCTCCCCAGTATGTACAACAACACTAGGCTGTCCTTGCCGCCGGAGACGGCTATAGCCACATAGTCGCCGGGCACTATCAGCTTCTCGCTCCTTATAGTCTCCACTACTTTCCTCTCGACAGAGCGGAAAAGGCAGGAAAGGCACAGCTTTTCGCCGCTGACCGCCTTGTAATACTGAGCCGGCCTTTTGCCGCAGCGCTGGCAGAGAGTCACGTCACTTCTCAATGTTAATATGAGGTATCTCTCCGTGTTTCCTCTCGGCCTTCTCTATCTCTAGGGTGAAGGTCTCCAGCGAGGTCCTGAAGATGTAAAATACTATACCGCAGTTTTTACATCTGGCTATCATTACTGTGTTTTCCGGCCCCCTGTGTCTGTACGTGTAAGGCGCTGGCAACGCCTCCCACTCCGGCAAACCGCATCGCGGACATGTAATCACGGAGAAGTGGCAATGTGTATTTTTAATCTTTAAACTCCGTTGCCAGCCACTTCACTGCGTGGCAGAGGCTTGGGAAGCTTAAATGCCCGCCTTCAACGCCTATTGTGATTGTGAAAATGCCGAGGCCCAGCGCCCCGAGGTCTTCCACGCCGTCGCCGAATAGAATTGTGTTTTGAGGCTGCGCGCCGAGTTTAGATAGAGCGTATTTAAAAACTTGTTTTAATGGTTTTCTCTTGAGCAATACGTCAGATGTCAATATTAAATCAACTGATATTTTATACTCTCTTAAGAAGTCTTCTATAAAACATTTACATGGCGTATTGGACAAGACGGCGATTTTCCCCCTCTCCCTGAGCCATGAGTAAAACTCGCCGAGGCATTGGGCGGGTTTTATCCGCGCCTTCACCCTCTCAATGAATAATTGGGCCAATACGCGGCTTTCCACCCCCGTTTTGTAAGCCAACGCCTGGGCTACGGCGCGGAGCGGCACTTCATAGCCGGCGGAGTTTATCTGGTTTACAACCCACGCCACTTCGTCAACTACGGGGCTGTTCACAACCTCGCGCCACACGCCCCAGAAGTCTATTCTCTCCGCCAATAGGCCCCAGAAGCTTATGATGAAATTCATACAACGCGGTACTTAATAGAGGCGTCGCAGACAATTTTCACTCTTCCCTTTTCTACCAGCCTCATGAGCTGTCTGGTCGCAAGCGGAGGGGGTATTCCCGTCTTTAATGCCGCTGTTATAATAGCGTCTAGGTCTGCCTCGCCGCCCAGCTCGCTTATAAGCCTTAGGATTTTCTCCACTCCCGCGGGGGCGCGTCTATTTAAAAGACTTCTTGACACTATATCCGCCTATCCAAACCCAGTTGTACTTGCCGGCGAGTACTATTAAGGCGGGGACTATAAACGGCCTTACTATAAAGGCATCTACCAGCGCCGCAAATGCTATTGTAAAGCCCACTTGTCTCAACAGCGTTATTTGGGAGAGCAGTAGCGTTGAAAAGGCGGCGGCTAGGATTATAGCCGCCCCAGTTATCACAGGCCCCGTGGTGACAATTGCCTTACGCACGGCCTCTTTCTCCTCAGCGCCCCGCTCGAGCTCCTCGCGTATACGCGTTATTATGAAAATGTCGTAATCAGTGCCCACCGCCATTAAAAAGGCAAATAGTATTATGGGGACGAGCCAGTAGGTCGGCTCTCCCAATAGCTCTTGGAATATAAAGACTTCTAAAGCCAAGCTCCACGATATTGACATAAGCACAGTTGCGATTAGACGCAGAGGGATTAAGAAGCTCTTTAGCAAGATAGATAGAATTATAAAAACTACTACTAAAACTAAATAAACTTGCATATTCCAGAACTGGACGTATATCTCTTGGAATATTATATTTTTCCACGAGGCTGATCCCCCAATTAGATAAGGCCCATACGCCGCGCGCAACTCGTCAAGTTTTCTATATACTTTTAGGAGTTCGTCTGAGGTCTCCTCTACGGATAGTTTTAGCGATATTACGTACCAATTTCCCCGTTTCTCCACTGTGTAATTTACAAAGTGCGGCATTTTTTCCAGCTCTGTTAAAAACCCGGGTGGCGGAGGTTTTTCCATTAGTATATACGTCGTGGAAAGCGCTGTTATGTTCGAGAAGTAAGTCGTGGCGATTTCCAATGCTTTTTTATACTGAGTCTCGGGCATTGCCACTACGGGGTTTGTAGTCACTTTTAACGCCGTAATAAGAAAGAGGAATGACAGCAACGTCACTGTTACGGCTATAAGAATTATAGTAAGCGGCTTTTTCAAGGCCGTGGAAACCGCCATTTCCATTAGTTTAGATCTGCCGGAGTGTATAGAGACTGTTTTCTTAGGCCAGAAGACCTTGTCGCCGAGTATGTACAACGCCGCCGGGAATATTAGGAATACAGAGAGAACAATAAAAATCGTAGTTATAATATAGCCAATACCTATAGATTGCATAAAGGGCAGTCTGGATATCGTAAAAGAGCCCAACGACGTGGCGACTACAGCCGCGCTAGCTGCAATTGCCCGATTTGCATAACGCCTCACTGACGCCACGGCCTCTGACTTCTCCTTGCCGAGAGCTCGCTCTTCTGCATATCGGCTTGCCATTAGGAGCATATAGTCAACGCCTATGGCGAAAATCACGGGGGCAGCCATATATACTGTGAGATAGTAGATTTTCTGAACTTCGTGTATTTGATAGAAAAAGCCCAGTACCGCTAAGTACGTCACGCCTACTATTGACACTATTAACACCGGGGTTAAAATTGTCCCCATTATTGCCAACAAGACTAAAAACAGCGCCAAGGCGGTGGCCCTGTCGATTTTCGACACATCTTCTATCACTACTTGAGTAAAGCTTTTTAACAAAAATGACGTTGAGACCGGCACGCCGAGTTCAAGCGGTATATGCGGCGTCTCTTCATACGTTTTCACAATGGCCAGGGCGTATTTTTCCTGGTATATTAAATTAGCCGCCGCAGGCAAAGAGAATAGCGACGGGGGCGGCCAAGCGTTTGTTATGTTTCTCAACAAGTTATTTCTAAACATAGAGACCGCCATTTCCACATCTCCTCCGCATATAAGATAGTGCAGATAGGGGCGTAAGACGTCGGGAGTTTTGTTGACAAGAGACAGATAGACGTATTGCTGTACGCCTATGGCGCTCACAGTCCGTGCCAAGTCAATAAGCGTCTTGTTAAGCTGTGTGGAAAGCATTTCCGCGGCCACGCTATCCACCGCCTTCTCAGTTGCCCAGTTGTTCCAAGTGACATTAGTTAAATAGCGCGACACGTTGCCGTACGCCATGTCGGCGGCTATTCTCACCGCGGTGTCTATGTCATATGCGCCTACTAAGTTATTGTATATGCTGAGGAATTTGCCCGTGGCATTATCTACGGCCTTGCCGAGCGCTACGACACCGTATGTTCCCATTATCAAACGCCTCGCCTCCTCTCTGGCCCTTCTATACCCCTCGGCTAAGTTTTCTAATTCTTTACACACTTCCTTGGTAGAGTTGGAGATTTCCAATGCTACTTTTCTAAACCTAGCCGTGGCGTTGTCTAAAATCTCATTGACTTTTTCATTGTAAACATTAAGCGCCGTGTCCAATATACTCCACGCAGAAGTGGTGTTGGGGTACAGCCGGGAAAGGTTGCGGGCTTTTTCCTCTATACGAGGGCCAAATATAACCACGGGCAAGCTCCTCGCCTTGCTCTCGCCGGCCGTGCTGTTTTTGAGAATCGCATCAACTAGTTTGGGCTCAATATCGGGAGGCATAAGCCTTGACTCGTCGTAAATTAACACGTCAAATACGTGGGAGGAGTACGTTGCGAATAAAATGTAAATAGCCACTGCGGCGAAGGCGACAGCCACTAGCCTCTTCACGTGGCGAAGTCGCCGGTTGTTATAAAAGCTTTTAATATTAAACGTGGGCGTTGAGATGTGCAACACGTCTTGCTTATTGCCTTGGGCGACTTCAAAGCCAGGATTATGCGATACGCGCTGACAGCGCTTGCCATAGGCGTCGGAGTTGCCTTGCTCGTGGCGTTAATGGCTGTTAGCGACGCGACGAGGAGCTATGTAGAACAGACTTTGCTTAGGGTGTACCCAGCTGATATTATGATGTATTCTGACTCTATTAACATACCTCTCTATTTGCTTGACGTTCTTAGGAAAAGCCCCGCGGTGGCGTCGGCCGAGGGCATAATTATTACGACGGGCGTATTCAACGGCAAAGTGGTGTCTATAGTCGGCATTCCGCTTAGAGACGTCGATTATTTTGCCATAGATTTAATTGAAGGGCGCTTGCCGTCGGCAGACGGCGAGGCAGTAGTGGAGGAATCGCTGGGGTTAAAACCAGGCGATGTCGCTATTATCAAAATCTACTCGGGCACTATTGGCGGCGAGAGGACTATTCAAGTGAGAGTTGTGGGAGTTATGCGGAGTTTTCTCAAGGGCTTTGTCGGCGCTTTTAGGCTTAATTTAGTGGTTGTGCCTCTTGACTGGCTCCAGCGGAGTTTAAACACAGGGCCTTTTGTAAACACAGTGCTCATCACGGCGAAGAACAAAGCTGAGGTAAAGGCGTTGTACACTTCACTTAAGGAGACGTATACAGATGCGCAGGTATATACGCAGGAGAGCTTGCTGGAGACTGTGACAAAAGTGTTTAACGCGTTAAATGTGGTTTTTTCAGTAATTAGCAGTGCCGCGCTGGCCACTGCGGCTATTACTACTTTCGCCGTGATGTCCATAACAGTGAGAGAGAGGCTTAGAGAGTTCGGCCTTCTCAAGGCGATGGGGATACCGTCTCGCGACATTGTTCTGTCCGTACTCGCCGAGGTTGTCATAATCGCTCTCCTAGCGGGAATTGGCGGCGTAGCGATAGGCTTTTACGGCGCAAACGTCGTTAAACAGTTACTTATTAACATGGGGGTTAACTTCGACGTGGCAATTACTTTTAGGTATACATACGCAGTTACGGGATTTGCCACGTCGCTGGGAGTGGCAGTAATAGGCGCCCTCTCCCCAATACGTAAAATCGCACAGCTGAGGCCGCTTGAAATTGTACAGTCATGGCGGTAGAGTTACGCAGAGTTACTAAAATATACGGCAACGGCGCGGTGAAGATTGTCGCCTTAGACGACGTGACTTTATCAGTTGAGGCGGGCGAAGTAATTGTACTAATGGGCCCCTCAGGCTCTGGTAAAACGACAATGTTAAACATCATAGCGACGCTCGACAGACCCACTAGCGGCGAGGTATATATCATGGGTACAGACGTGGGAAAGCTCCCGGAGGGCAGGCTGGAGCGTTTTAGGCTTAGGAATATTGGCTATCTCTTTCAGAGTTTTAACCTAGTGCCTTATTTAACCGCAGAACAAAACGTGGCACTGCCTCTTATGGCCCTTGGCGTAAAGAAAGAACTCGCCCTGCTCCGGGCTAGGGCGCTGTTGGAATACGTCGGCCTTGAGAAGGCGGCCACGCTCTATCCGCATCAAATGTCCGGGGGTATGCAACAACGAGTGGCAATAGCGAGGGCCCTCGCCACAAACCCGCCGATACTCATACTAGATGAGCCGACATCTAACATCGACCTGGAGAACGCGGCAGTTGTGCTGGGCCTCATAGCCGTGACTAATAAGCTCATGAAAACCACGGTATTTGTCGCCACACACGATCCCGATGTCGCGCGTATTGCCACGCGAGTGATCTATATGCGAGGCGGCCGTGTTTACGAGGCAATTGAGCCGCCCAGAAGGGAGCTCAAAATAGATATTGACCGCGCTTTGTCGGCGTATGAAAAGCTTAAGCGCATAGATGAATTATTGGGGCTATGAGGCTGGGCTTGGCTGTGCTCTTGTTATTATTGGCGTATATCGCCTCTGCTGCTGAGTCCCTTGTTCTGACTTATTCCATCAAGCCAGACGGCACTATAGACGTCGCGGCAAAGATTAGAGGGGTTGTTGTAAACAACTCGCCGCTGGCAGTTAATAAGTCTGGCTTAGTCCTTCCCCCATATTCAGCTGTTATAATAGAACGGGACGTGAAAAACGTATATCCGCCGTTTTTAAGGGTAGACCCAGTAGTGGAGTACGTCAACGGGTCATACTCCAATGGCGTACTCCAAGCCGATGAGAACACTCTTATTGTCGTAAGGCTGAAAATGTACGCATTACTTCCCATATCAATTCCCGTGATTATCACAGTAACTGCTGACGATAAAATAGCGGTTTTATATGAGGAGCAACCAACTTCTATTTCCCAAATCTCCGGCTCAACTGTTTACTACTGGAGCGTTGTGGTTAACAACTACACCGAGTTCTATTTAGCCTTTAAGATTAGACAGTTCGGGAGCTTCGGCGCCGTGAGAATGCCGGCTGTTGTGGCGTCCACGGCGCTTGATATTAACGACACTCTTGTTATATTGCGCAGAGAAGTGGAAAATATCAATTCGGTGGAAAATCAAATAAAAGGCCTCGCGACGGCCGCCGCCGTTTTCTCAGATGTGGCGTACAGCCAGTTGCAAAACCTCACGAGACTAGTTCAGCTTCTAAACATAACAGGCACGGCGTTGCGCCAAGGCGCTGTTGCTCTCAACGCCTCTGTTTACGCGCTTGAGGCCTTGAGGAGGCAGATAATGGCATTGGGAGACGCCGCCCGGGGCGTGGCGATTACGCTTAACCAAAGCCGGCTTCTTGTTGACTACCAGTATGTAGCTCTTATAACTGCGGCTAATTTATTAGAGGTCCAATCAGCGGCGCTGACATCTTACAGCAAAGCGTCGGCAGACGCTGTTAGAAGCCTTGAGAACACAAGGGCGCAGTTGTACTCCATTAGGGGCAATTTGTTAAAAGCCCGGGACTCCCTCAGCAGAATAATAGCGGAGGTAGAGGCGGCGAAGAGGCGGCTCTCCAACATAGCCCTAAACAGCTCCCTGGACCAAGACGTTGTTAAAACCTCCCTAGGCCTACTGGACTCCGTCTCAGCTCAATTATACGCCTTGCGGGACACAGTGGACACTCTCATATCAACTGTTGATTCCACAATTCCCATTATTGACTCCACGGTTTCAACTCTAAAATCTCTTAAAAACAGCTTCGACGAGCTGGCTCCTTTATTAAACAAAACGGCCAGCTATGCCAGGGGGAATGCCACTGTTTTAAGAGGCGAAATGCCCGCCGTTATCCTCAACGCATCTAAAAACTTACTCGCCGTTTCGCAAAATCTCTATAACACGGGCGGGTATGTGCTTAAACTAATCAACCCCATATACAACGCCACTAAGATTTTAGACGGCGTAGGGGAGCAACTCCTAAAATCGGCGGAAGAGCTTGAACGCTACAGACTTGACCAGCTAAAGACGTTGCCCAAAATAGGCCTCGTGCGCTCTGTGGCCGAAAACTACACGCAAATGATTGAGGCACGGAGAAAAGAGACTGAGGCCCGTATTGATTTACTCAATAAGTACTACGCCGTGGTAAACATATCAAGAGTAGAACTGCAGTATGTCGTAGAGTTGCCAATTGCCATGAAAAATATAACACTGCCGGCGATAAAACTCGCCGAAGAGGCCCCTCGCCGCAATAATATTTCGCTATTATCAATAGCCGCAATAATTTCGATACTGGGAATAGGTGCTGTGCTGGGGAGGAAATTACTTGCGTAAGAGAAAAACGCGGGTTTTAAGACTTGTTCAGCTCGGCGAATTTCTGTTTGCTCCAGCCAGTTAGGGATAGGCCGGTTACTTTTACCCAGACTTTTGGGTCGACTTTAAACGAGTTCTCCACCTTCTCCCGGTGGCCCACTACGTTGTACGTGCAGAACGGGAACACGCGGCCGTCTGGCGTGGCGTAGTGGATGTCGCAACGTTGTACTCTCTCTACGTCGTAGTTCATAGTGTCCATGAAGTGCATTATCCCTATGCCGACCACGTTAAAGAAGAAGCGGCCTAGCGACTCGTAGTCTTTCTTGACAAGGAAGTCGTAGATGAGGTCTTTCACCCTCTTATGCTTTACTGCCTTTAACAACTTGAGGGCCTTTACCTTTGCCGTCTGTTTGTATATGCCTCCTTTTATAGCCGTGTAGTAGACATCCCAAGCGCCTTTTTCAAATGCGTCTACATCTACTAGTTTTGTGATTGGGTATATGCGTTTCTCATCTTCGTCGTAGTAAATAAACGTCGCGGCGCCGCACATGGGGTTCATTGAGAACAGCGGCTTTGGCGAATCCGTTAGAGCCTCTACCATTTTCGCCACGGCTACGGGCCAGTTAGTAGGCCGCCAGTCCCATCTACTTATCACCCCTCCTGTCTGCTTCTCTATTTCAATTATTGTGTCGGGAATTGTAATGCGGTATTTTCTCAACTCTTCCTTTGAATAAAGCCTGGCCCTGCCTGAGAAGCTCACCGGCTGTATATTGACCCATCTTACCACGTCTCTATTACGAATAGCGAAGTCTATAATCGTGCCCAAGTCCTTGTCGTTATAATTCCGGGCGAGAGTGACCACCAGCACAATAGAGCGGTGACCCAGCTTCCGCGCGTTTTCAATCACCTTTTCTCTTATTATCCTATACGCCTTGGGGTGGTACAGCCTATGCCTCCACACTCCCTCATTCTTCTCGTCTATCGTATCGAACTGTAAATAAAGCGTAGATATGCCGGCGTCAAGTAGCGCTTTGTAGTACTCAATGTCGTTGGCCAGCCTAATGCCGTTTGTGTTAACTTCAACGTGGGTAAAGCCCAGCCTCTTAGCCATTCTCACAATTTCCGGCAAGTCGTCTCTCAAAGTAGGCTCGCCGCCTGATATTTGAATGGCGTTTGGCGGCCAGGGCTTCTGCGCCCTTAAAGTCCTGAGCATGTATTCTATCTGCTCCAGCGTCGGCTCATAGACATACCCCGCCGCGCCGGCGTTGGCAAAACACACGGGACACGCCATGTTACACCTATTAGTCACATCTATAATGGCCAGCACAGTGTTAGATTTGTGAACCGGGCATAGGCCGCAGCCCTCGGGACACGAGCCCATGTCTTTGTAAAACTCCAAGTCTGTATACGGGTTGGCAAGGCCCTTTGCGATGTACTCAGGCCTATCCCACTGGAGGAAGAAGTAATACATCTCGGCGTCTCCCCAATAGAGATCTTCAAACACCCCATGCTCTGGACACCTCTTTTTCAGCCAAATAGCCCCTCCCTCTTCGTACACCACAGCAGGTATTCTCGCGTTACACACTGGACACAGGGATAGAGTGGCTTTCACCACTCTCGTGTATTGGGGCAAGGCGAATTGCCTCTTAAGGGTGGACTGCCACTTTTCATTTAACAACGTTGACTTATATCTCTCCGGCAAATTAAATCTCGATATATCGACGAGCAAGTGCGGCTTTTCCTCACGGGCAATAACTTGCTCTACCACTTGCTTGCTCATGCCCCCGTTGTCACATCAATTTTTAAACTTTTTAACTAAATTCTGAGAAAAAAGTTAAAAATTGCGCTTAATGCAGACGTGTGGAAGAGCTCAGGAGACTGCTTGAGGCCTTTGGAATTGGCGCTCGAGAAGTCGATATTTACTTAGCGCTAGTGGAGAGGGGGGAATCCACTGCAAGAGACTTAGCTGAGGCGTTAAACATCCCCTATACAAAAGTATATGCTTATATTGAAAGGCTAAGAGACATGGGCTTAGTGATTCCGCAAGGCGGCAGTAGGCCTTTAAAGTACAGAGCCGTTCCCCCCGCCGAGGTCTATAAATTGTTGGTTAACAAGGTTTCAAATGCCTTGAGATCTCTAAAGCCAATCTTCGACAGCCTCCAGTTAGTATATGAAAGCAAGCATCCAGTTGCTTCGCCTACGTTCCTCACTCTAATTCGGGGGGCAGGTCGAGTGGCGGATTTAATAAGCGACATAATCGCCGCTACTGACAACGAGGCGTATTTGGCAGTGCCATTTCCAGAGCTAATTACGTATCGCCTACTTGCGACAATAGCCGAGGAGTCTAAACGAATTGTGATAAAAGTCTTAACGACTGATCAGCTTAGGAATAAGTTCGACTTGCCGCCACGTGTGGAAATTAAAACGGTAAATGAGATGTTTGGAGGCGGGGCAATTGGCAACTCAGTATTGATATTTGTAAAATACGGCAGTGAGATCTCCGGCGTTTACTCCAACGAGAGATTTATACTCGAAATAGCGAAAACATATTTTTACAACGTGTGGCAAAAGGCTAAATAGGCCTGCTTAAACTCTGATGATGACTAATAAGTGGGGCCACTGATTTATGAGGAGGGTTTGGAGCGCTGAATTAACGCTCGGCAACGATACTGGAATGCTCTTTTTTATCTACTACCAACAGCAGGGCGTTTGGCACAGCAGTTTTAATTAGCTCCGCGAACTCTCTAGATTGAGTGGCTATTATCACTTGGAGCTTATCGGCAATTGATTTCACAATCTCAGCGAAGGCCTTTCTTATATTAGCGTCTACGTAGGGAATTGGCTCGTCGAAGATTATAAAGCCTATGTTCATCTCGACGATGTCTCTCAGCGCTAGAGCCAAGGCCAAGGCGATGGAGAGCCTCTGGCCGTCGCTTAGTTTCGATATGCCGTATTTGTCGCCAGTAGAAGTTATGGCGTAGAAGTCATAAAAGCCTTTTCGTTGTTCTAAATCTGCATCTACTCTTACAATATCGCCGTATTTATACAGGGAGGTGAAGATCTCATTAAATCGGCTTTTAGCAACTTCTAAAAGCCTGGCCCTGGCGCTTATTCTAACTAATTCAAGTTTTGCCTTGATCTCTTGTAATTTACTGTACGCATATAACGCGTTGTCCAACTTTTTCCTCAAGACTTCGGAATCCTCGCCCACTTCTCTTATCACCTCATCAATTAGCGACTTCTCCTTATACGCCTCGGCGAGGCGTGAAGAGGTCCTTTCCAGTTCTTCTACTACTTCTCTCCAGTTTAAGTCTACATTTAACGCATCGGTTACAACGCCCGCTTTTTTAAGCTCTTCCTCTAGCTCTTTTAAACGCCTGCGTAATTCTCGCACTCTTAGCGCCCTTCCATATTTAGACAACGCCTCGGAGATAGTCCTTTTATCTACTTTGGCCAACAGCGTACGCAGTCTTTCCAGTTTCTTCTCAAGCTGTCTCAACGACTTTTCAGCTTGCACTGCCTTTTTCACGACCTCCTCCCTCTCTATTTTTAACTCCTCCACACGCGTCTTCACTGCGAGATACTCCGCCACCTCTCCGCTCAACGCCTCCATCTCCTCCACTGCCTTCTCTACCTCTCTCACCCTCTCCCTCATTTCCTCCAGTTCTCTTATTAGAGAGCCGCCTCTTGTCTCTATTTCCTCCTGTAGGCGCCGGAGCTCCTCCCCCCTCAGCGGCGCGCCGCATATGGGGCATTTATCCATGCCCACCTCTGCCGCATAAGACGCCACAGTCTTTAGAGCCGATATAAATGCCGCCGACCTCTCAGCCTCTTCCAACTTTCTCTTAAGTTGAGAAAGCGTTAACTTGGCGTTTTCAAGAGATTGATACGCCTTTTGTAAATCCTTAAAGCGTCGATAAGACTTTTCAAGTCTCTTCAACTTAGCCTCGGCGTCGCCTATCTCAACTTCAATTTTCCTCGCCCTTGTTTCATAGTGTTCATACAGTCTCTTCGTCTCGTGGACCTGCTCCTCCAGCTCTTTTTGAAGTTTTACAAGCGCGTCATATGCCTCAGCCATAGCCACAGACAGCGTCTCTAGGTCCCCGGCTTTCCTAAGCCTCTCGGCGAGTTCCTGCCCGAAGAAATGCTCAAATTCCTCCACTGCCTCTAACAGCGCGTCTCTCAGTCTCTCCACAATAGACAAGTCCACCCCGCTCCCCTCGCCGGCTTCCTCGAGTAATTGTAGCTCTGACCTCACTCTGTAGTACTCTAAAAGGAGGGGCTCTTGTTCCTGTAATTTAGACAGATAATTAGCCCTCTTCTTCGCCAACTCCTCAGCGGCTTTAGCCAAACGCTCTTCCCTCTCTTTTAACGCGTTAATCTCCCCGGCCAGAGAGTCAAGTCTCGCTTTCAGCTGGCCGAAACCGCCGTAGCGCCTAATTATGTCTTTATGTTTTTCATACGCCGCCAGCCTCTTCCTCAATTCCTCGGCCTTTTCCATTAGCTCTTTCTCCACGCCGCTAATAGTCCTCACTACTCCGTCAATTACGTCAATTCCAAACAGGCGGTCAACAGTCAGCGATCTTTTCTGCGAAGTGCCATATATAAAGCCCTCTAGCGTCCGGTGAGATATATAGACAAGCCTCTCGTAAACGTCCTCGTCAGCCCCCAAAAGCTCCGCTAGTTTTTCCTCGGCATCTTTGCCTCTGAGCTCAACGCCGTCTATATTAACAACGACTTTTTCGCTACTGCGGCGCCCAAGGCGCCTTTCAATGCGCAGAACTCTGTCCCCATTTCGCAACGTCAACACAACGCCCATTTCCTGCGACTCCGTGTTTATCAAGTCTTGAAGTTTTGCCACCCGCTCCTTAACTTCAAGCTGTCTCCCATAAAGCGCGTACTCCACTGCGTATAATAACGAGGTCTTCCCAGCCCCTATTCTCCCGTGGAGAATATTCACGTCTCCTAAAGCTACTATATGCCTCCCTCTGTACGACCTGAAGTTCTCGACTTCAATCCTCTCTATCCGCCACATCTACTCCCAGTCTCTGAAGGTATTCTCTAATTACAGCCCTAGCGGCGCGGGCGCCGCCTTCCTTATATGCAAGAATAAGGCGTTCTGCCACTTTTCCCTCGTCGGTATTTCCAAACGCCCTTCTGACTTCCTCAATGATTATATCCACGCCTGTTTATAAATCTGAAAATATATACTATCTTCCCTATTTCCCCCTGCTCCTTAAGTATCTGACCCATTCGTTTTCCACAACTGAAGACCCGCCGGGCGGTGGCGGCAGCGGTGGCGGTTTGCCAGACATCGCGCCTTTGTACTCCTCTAGACGTTGATCTATATATCTCTTTAATTTTTCAAAAATTGAACTTTCAAGTGCCTTTATTTGATTATTTACTTGCTCCAACACAGCGGCTTTAATGGCCTCAATAAGTTTTTCAGTGTTAACAGCCGGCACAGGTTGTTGACGGGCTTTTGCGTAGATTCTCACATCCACGCCCTGAGCGCCCTTTGTGGGATCTACCACAACTAGGCCTATGCCTTGGTTTTTCAAAAACCTTGGATCTATAAACGCCGAGGCCTCTTGTAAAATTGCTAAATAGATCTTGGCGGCGTTTAAATTTACAAGAGCGGCTAGGCGTTTGTAGAGCTCTGCCTCTTCGTAAAGCTCTGAGAAGTATACGCCAACCGCCACTTTATTAAGCCCGTCTTCAAACCACAAGACGTCGCCGCTCTCCCCCAAGTACTTCATGCCGAGGACTTCGGAAAAGTGCCTTATCACTAGGACTTTTGGAAATTCCACAACTCTCTATTCACTATATATTTTTCTTTGGGAAGTACCATCCCTCTTTTGTCGAGTCCGACCACTCTAAACTCAGCGGCAGGGCGTAGCCATATATTACGGCGCCACGCCATACGGAGTATTGCGGCTCCGACACCAGCCTGACGTTAACTCTAGACGCCAAGACGGGGTTTTTCTCCTCTAAGGCTATTCTTATTCTAGTGACGCTGTCCACAGCAACGTCTTCTAGACCTGCAGGCGCCTTCCAGCTAAACGCGCCTCCGCTTAAGATAATTTGTGACGCCACTCTTTCCTGTATCTCCACTGAGACGTTTTTCAACGAGGTTATTATGGCAGTTGCTATGTCCATTTCTCCGTACAACGTCACATCGCCTATTACTGCGTTTTCAATACTTAAGCGGGACTGCTCTATGTAACTCTTTATCTCCTCGTGATTGGGATCAAACACAATCTCGCCTATTAAAAACCTCGTCCACGCGTACTCCCTCGGAAACTCCACCTCCACCACTGGCGACAGCCTCACCTTAGTTACAAATCTGTCGGGATTTGACTTGGCGACTCTAATAGCCTCTCTTAAATTCCTCGGCACTAGGCCAACAGCCCTTTTCACGACCTCCACGGCGTACTCCTCTCTTGCAATGTCGCTATACCCCATGTCTCTTAAAATCTCTCTAGTAATCGCGTTAGCCTCAGCGCCCCCTCTATTTAAGGCCACAAGCCCCTCTCTTATTAACGCAAAACTTATAGGGGCTACTTGTATATTGCCATGACCACCCTCTACTATAATACAATTAACCGCATTCTCCGCAATCGCTACGGCTAAGGGCTGGGGCAAAATAGTCACGGCGTATATATTATACTCATTGGAAAGCTCTGTGTATATATCGAAAAACGATTTGTACATGTAGTCGGGGGCTAAAGCCGAAAGAGCTATGGATATAATCCACCCCTTGAACTCTGGATCAGACACTGGAAATTGCGCAAGAGTGTACTGCGCCAATTCTTTTAACACGCGCCAAGCATCTTCGTCGTCTCTCCTCGCTATGCCGTCTCTCAGCGGGTATTTTAAATTACGCTGTACATCCCTTACACTTGACAGATATTTCCTAACCTCCTCATCGCCAACCACTAACCCTCTCGATAAAATCTCGGGGGGTATTCTCATCTTGACAGATTCGGGGAGATCCCTTAGGAATAACCCGCGCGTCTGCACTACCCTTGGCTCGTTAAGCGTAATAGGGCCGTATTTAACATAACTAGTGCCGTAATCCACTCCGAATGTGTATTTCAGCCTGTACGCGTCAGTAATCACGAGAACAACGCGGCCCCCCTTTTTTAACTTTCTGGCTTAATAGTAATTGCCCCGTTCTCAATATTTATTTCAATAACGTCGCCAACGTCAATATCGCCAAAAACCTCCTCCTCTTCCTCCGTAAGCCACAGAGTTATCCGAGGCACTGTGATCTTCCCGCCGCCAAATGGTAACGAACGCACTATTTGAGTAACTAACGGCATCACCTCCCTCATTAGCTGGGCGGCTTGTTCGTCTTGCGCCGAAAACGCCGCTACGGGGCCCGGCAACTCCTTTTCTTCAACTACGTCTATCTTCACGTACTTAGTGCCAGTGGGGTCGTAGACAAGTTGCTTGGAGACCACCACGCCTCTTATTAACGACATGAGATCAAGACTCAGCCCAGATATAAATATTTACATAAATCCCAGCCTTTTCATTACAGATATCATTAAATCACTGCGTTTATCAAAATATCCGTCTCTAGCGGCGTAGCGTTCTAGTATTCTCAGCCAATCCCCCGACCTGGTGACTCTGCCCATAATTTCATACGCCGCTTTTAACTCATCCTCCCGATACGCCCTGTACTCCTCGCGATGAAATAACATATCGGCCGGAAGCCTCGGGCGGCGCGGGGGATCCTCATCAGGCACGCCAATTACTAGTCCAAATAGGGGATAGGTTAAATCGGGGAGTTTCAAAAGACTTACAAGATCGTATACGGCGTTTTGCACAGCGCCTATAAAACAACTGCCGTATCCCAAAGCGGTCGCCGCCAGGGCCATATTCTCAGCCGCTAGCGCGGCGTCCACAGCCGCAAACACGAAAAGCGCTAATTTATTCGCAACAATTTCACGGCCTCTGTATTTCAACAACTCCCTCAGCCTGTATAAATCCGCTAAGAAGATAAAGAAGTCGGATCCCTCTTCCACATGCGGTTGGCCAATCAACTTGGCGATCTCCGACTTTTTAACATCATCTCTTATCCACACTGCGCTCCAGAGGTGAAGAGTGGCATCTGTCGGCGCTAGCCTCCCCGCCTCCATGATTTTCTTCACATCGTCCTCTGGGATTTTCACTCTCTTAAACCTCCTAACCGATCGCCTTCTATTCACAACCTCGAAAAACTCCATGTGAGGCAGGTAAAGAATTTATATTTATGCAAACTGGGCGCCCTATGGTGGCACAAGAATTCCCTGAGGATTGGGAATACTCAGGCGGCGAGTTGGAAAAAACGTTAAAAGTACGCGTTACATGTCCATACTGCAAACACAAATTTGAAATAGAAATAGGCGAGAGCTGGTACAACATCGGCTTTAGTATCTCTTGTCCTAAGTGCGGCCGCTCTTTCCCAGTAAACGCCTACGGCGAAATTATAGGCGTAGCGGGGCAGAAGTAAAAACGAGCAACTACGCATCTTTTTTAACGAAGTTTTCAATCCGTCTCTAATCTTCTGGTATTATATCTGCCCCTTTTTTAAAAGGGAGTTTATAAAACCATGGAACCAATTAAGAGAATTGAGGAAGGGCTTAAAGAGCTATACGACTCCAATGTGGGCAAAGTAGAGCGACAGCCCGACGTCGATATTTACGACCTGGGCGAAAACATCGTGCTTTATGTGGACATGCCGGGAATTCGCAAAGAGTCAATTAAAGTCAGGGTTTACGACAGAGCTATTGAAGTAATCGCATCGCCGGCGACGCCGGAAGGCGCGGGAAAGCCTCTAAGGCGCGAGAGAATATCGAACTTCCCCGTCTCTAGAAAAATAGAAGTTCCCTTCAGACTTAGGGTTGAAAGCGCCAAGGCTGTGTATAAGGACGGCGTATTACAAATAGTGGTAGGCAAGGCGGGGGAGTACGGCGTAGCTGAGCTGAAAATTGACTAGAGCCGTGCCCAACCAAATCCCAGAAGCACCACCTCTCCAGTTTGTCTCAAAACAGTAGCCAAGGTCCAGGTCTTCCTCACGCTATGGCTCAACCGCCCGCCGCGGGTGATATCTGTGGCCGATATCCCCTTATCTGGCTCTAGGAATACCACCACCATGGGAGCGTGATCTATCCCCGGCCCTTTTTCGTACACCGAAAATAAGGCGCCGAATTTCAAACCGCTTTTCACCACGTAGCCCAAATCTCTGAAATACTTATAGATTTTATATATCTCGTCAAAATTCCTCATCCTCTCCCTGCCTAAAGCCGCCAGCTCCTCGGGGGCAACTTCCCTCCCATCTTCCCCCATTACCTTAAGCCTGCCTTTCTCTGCTAAATAAAGCGCCTCGTAGAGGCCAAGTATTAACGGGGCGTTAATTTTCTCCACCTCATCTCTCTTAACTTTGTCATAGCCCAGAAATCTGCCGTAAAACCCCTCTTTATACAGCCTCCTGGCGAATTCTACGTCTTCAACAATTACGGCAAGCCCCCGTAAATATCCGATCATTTCTTTCTTACAGTCACTACAGTATTTTCCGCAACGCCAAGAGCCCTCAACTCGTTGGGAGAGACGTATATCTCGCCGCTAGGGATCTTGTCGCTAACTACGACTCTAAAAACCTTCTTCTTTTCGTGAGAAGAGCCGCCGGGAGCGATGATTTCTACCTCCGCCGGCTTATCTAAGGCGTCGTGTATATCTGGCGGCAATTTCGCCACGCCGTCCTCAACGTCTTCAGAAGCCTTTATTTTCACTCTACGCTCTGTTTTTCTCTGCTCCTTCTTCTCTTGTTGCGGCGTTAAAAACGGCGGTATTAATAACTTACGGCCGCGTTCCACGTCTTTGCCCTCTGCCATATATCTAAATGTAAAACAGCCTTATAAAGTCTTCCCCCTGTAGCGGAGCCGAGCGTCTACTGCACTGGCGCTGCGCCTAAGGCCCTGGCGGCGTCGTCAAAAGAGGCGCCGCCGGCGACCATGGACACGAAAGTAACTACATCGCCCAATTTAACCCTGACTTGCCTCTTAGTGTCGCGGTCGCGGATAGTGACAGTGCCGTCAGCGGGCGTTTTCTCGTCGATTGTCACGGCGAGCGGCGTTCCTATCTCATCACATGAGGCGTACCTACTGCCTATAGTGCCCTCGTCTTCGTATAACACCACAAAGCCCTGTCTCGCCAAGCTCCTCCACAAAGTGCGGCCTATCTCCACGTAATCCGCCCTCTTTACAATAGGCAATATACACGCCTTAACTGGCGCTATGTCGGGGGGCAGGCGTAAATACACGCGTCCCTCCTCCTCAACCACTGCGGATTCTAGAACTACATACATAATTCTGTCAAGCCCGAAGGAGGGCTCCACCACGTGCGGTATGAACTTTTCCAAGTCCGTCTTGCGTTTTTCTAGTTTTATGTAAACCATGTCACGTGATATGACGTACTCACCTAACGCCACTTCGGACATTCCCCTATTAAACGCCTCTATTACTCTTCCCTCGTGTTCTTTAATTGCCTTTATCACCTCGCCTATTTTATCGCCGTATCTCTCCCTAATAGCATTAGGGTTGGGGTAAAGCCGTACTACTTCCACTTCCTTAGGCGTGGATAGGCGCCTTTCTAAATACATCTCGCGGCCGCTGAATTTGCTGTGACCGGAGAGGTCGTAATCCGTGCGGTAGGCGTGGCCGGAAACCTCTACCCACCCAAAGCGCTCTGTAAGCACCATTTGGTCGTAAGACTTGGCGGAGTAATGTGCCCTCTCGTGGGGCAGTTTTCCGAGGAACTTCTGCCTTTCAATAGGCACGCCTAGCTCTTTTAAAAACTTCGCGGCTAACGCCATGAAAAACGCCATCCACTCATTAGCGTGGCCCCTCTCCACAACTTCCCTAGCCGTTAAATAAACGGGTTCCGTCTGGCCCTTGGCCACAAACTCTTCAGGCACTATTGGGATTTCAAAACTCTCCACCTCGGCGAAGTAGGGACACTTGGGGTTCTGCGGGTCGAAAAACAGCTCTATCTCCATTTGCGTAAACTCTCTTAACCTCATCAAACCCCCTCTAGGCGATATCTCATTACGCGCAACCCGGCCAATCTGCGCCACGCCGAAGGGGTGGCGACGGCCCACATACTCCGCTAGCCGGGGGAAAGCGACGAACATACCCTGGGCGGTCTCCGGCCTCAAATATCCTGCGTTTTCGCTATAAGGCCCTATGGTGGTTTTGAAGAGCAGATTAAAAGTCTCCACCCTGCCCAAGGGGCCGCCGCAGTGGGGACAGACGATTTTGTGTTCAGAAATAAGGCGCTCTAAATCTGAGGCGGACATCCCCTCAGTTGAGATTTTCAACCCCCTCTTCGCCAACTCCTCCTCTACTAAGTGATCGGCTCTGTATTTACGGCCACATTTTGTACACGTTACTAAATAGTCAGTAAAATGGTCGAGATGTCCAGAGGCCTTAAAGACGGGCTCCGGCATGATAATAGGCGTCTCCACTTCAATTATGAGATCTTGATAGGGGAGTACAAACACCTTACGCCACTTCTCCACTATATTACGCCTTAGCTGTACGCCGAGAGGGCCGTAATCATAAAACCCGCCCACGCCGCCGTATATTTCCGATGAGGGCCAGTACAGCAACCTCCGCTTCACAATCTCCTCAAGCGTCTCCGCGCGACGCATTGGAGAGACGTCTTATTTTTTTATATACTTTCCTTCTCCTTCCGCCACTACTACGTCAAGGCCGTTAAAGGCGCCCCGCAAGAAACACCGCCCAAAACGCCGAATTTTCTGGGCAGGGAAAATGCCTCTGGTAGCGCCACTTTTACACACGCCGCCTTGACTGTCATCGCCCCTATGCGCCACTTTAATCCAGTCGTTTATTAGCTTTATCTCAGGCCTGGGGTATACGCCATGTGGCGTGTCGAATACATAAAACGCGGCCATCTTGTCGCCCACTTTGCACACGGCTTTTCTCCCCGTCACGAAGCACGACATCGGCTTTCCTCTCCACCCTCCATCCCCCAGAAAGCCCTCCTCAGGGCGTATTTGCTGATTAACGATTCGGCGCATCTTTCGCCATACTCCGCCAAAGTTAAACGGCTTGCTGAAAGCGGTAATGCCGGCGTTGTCCACACTGTACGAGCTTGGAGATACCCTGACCGAGTTCGCTGACTCGTTTAAAGTTGTTACACGCGAGGCGATTAAAAAGAAACACGGCGTTGACTGGGCATATGACGTGAGAAACGAAAGGTTTTTCAAAAAGCTAAACGAAATTATTACAATGGCCGATGACTACGTCTACAAGAACGTCACAGTGGAGAGAGGGCCGTTGGATGCAAGCGGAAGTTACCCGAAGACAGTCATCCGCTTTAAGTTGGGCGGGGAGGTGGTGGCACACATCAACATGAAATGGACTGGCAGATATCTACTAGCCGAATTCCGCGGCTCTCGCGAAAACGCCGAGCGTCTGGCCTCTATTATTAGGGCCCTAGGCGGCGAGGCTGAGGTTAAGCGCGTAGGTGAGGGATGGGTAGTGTGGCTCACCACTGACGGCATTACGGCAATTCGTCACGACGGCTGGCTGAACGCGGTGAGGGGCTTTGTGGACGAGCTGTACGGCAGGGGGCTGATCGGCGAGGAGAGGTATAAACAGCTAGTTAAGGACGTAGCCGCAGGCCCCAACGTTGTGAAGCTCGCCGGTGCGGAGTTTTCGGTCTATTACGGGACGGGGATGAAGAGCATAATGATAGTATACAACCCGCGTAGCGAGGCCTCTAAAAACGCCGCTTTAAACGCATTAAAGGCCAAGGGTTTGAAGGAGGGCGAGCATTTTACGGTAACAGAGCGCGGCGGTTACGAAATTCGCGTTGCGGACGAATTTTATGCCAAGGCGTTAGAGGCCCTTAGCGGGCTGAAGGAAAAAGAGCACTACGCTGTTTACGGCAAAAGGCGCGAAATCCGCGTTAAAAAAGACCACAAAGACACAGTTGTAAACGCCTTGAAGGCGGCAGGGCTGGAGGAGGGAAAGCACTTCGCGGCGAAGTGGAACGGACAGTACATAATCCGCATCACTTACGACGGCCTTAGGGAAATACAGCGCATGGCGCTGAATGGCGATGTGGAGGCAGAACGCTTTATTAGGGATCTTGAGGACGTGTTGAGGCGCCGCCACGGCGATGACGCGGTGAAAAAGCTGATAGAGGTTCTAACGCCGGCGAGGGAGGAGGGGGCAATAGATCTGCCGCTGGAGGTGCGCGACGATAAGGGCAATATAATAGCCCGCGTTGTAGATCTGCGGTATGAATTTGTGGAAAACGGCAAGGTGGTAAACCAATGCGCTGGGGAGGGTTGCCGCCTGCGCATAATCGCGGAGTATGAGGCTGGAGAGGAGAGGAGGCAACTGAAGGTGGAGTGGCGCTGGGCGGAGAAGCGGGAAAAGAGAGGTAAAACAACAGTCACGTACTACTACGAAACAGCACGGCCAAGGGTTAAGGACGATATGGAGGCCGCCGTGTTAAAGGCGCTGACAGGCAAGGCTAAGAGGGGCGAAGTATGGCTCCTAGCCGAACAGCTAGACGCCCTGCGGCGCTTTAAGGCGCTGAGAGACGCCGTAGATAAGTGGAGGGCGGGAAAGCCGACCAGACAACGAAGCTCATAATACTTAACAACTTGACCTCCTCCCCGATAGTTCAAAAACCCTGGAGATTGGATTTTTTATAGTTCAACTATTAGAGCTGTGCGCCCTTTCATTAGGCTTTGGCTTGCGTCGCTATACCTCTTCATTATGGGCACTGTCTCCCTAGCGTATACTCTTGTCGAATTGCTCCTTGGAATTATGTATCACAGCCTCCTAGTAACTAGCGATGCCCTCCACGGATTTCTTGACGCCGCGATCGCATACATATCCGGCTTTGGGCTCTACTACGCTTCGAGAAGAGGAAGATCCTTTCCGTGGGAGATCTATCGCGTGGAGAGCCTTCTCACGCTGTTGTCAACGCTTGCAATACTGGGATTTTACACCTATATGCTGGCCACCTCTATTGAGCTTAACGGCGAGCCTACGCCGATATGGATGACCCTCCTCCTCTTGGCCGGCGGCGGCATAACTTTTCTACTGTACCTCTGGGAGAGGCACAATTACGAATCTTTAAAGCTAGACATACTCAAGGCCGATGCCCTACACGCAAAAGTAGACACGGTCCTCTCAGCAGTAGCGGCGCTCGCAGTAGTTGTAAGCAATTTGTTTCACTTGGTACTCGCCGAAGTAGTGGCAGTGTTCATAATATATCTATACGTGCTATACGAGTTCTCTAAGCTCGCAAAAGAGGCCACTTACGGCATAGTAGGCGCTTTATATAGAGACGACTCGCTAGAGGAAAAGATAAGAAACATCTTGGCGGAGCTGGGCCGGCCTATAGACGTTAAAATCAGGAGACTAGGGAGCTTCTTTGTCGTATATTCCTTAGTGGGGGTGACTCCCGACATGACTATAGGCAAGCTCCATGCCCTCAGGACAAAGGCCATTAAGACTATTTCTAGGCTCCATCCCCTTATTGTACATGTAGATATTAAAATCGTGCCGAGACGTAAAGAGTATAAACTGGGTGAAAGAAGTAGGCGTGCTTAAGAATAAGTGCGGAGAAAAAGACGTCAAGCTTCTCGGCGCTCCCATGGAGGACACTCTAAGCTTTAGGCCCGGCGCGAGATTTGCGCCGCAGAAGATTAGGCAAATACTGCCCTATTTGGAATACACAACTTTATTTGGCAACGTGGCCGAGCCCATCTGCGATTTAGGCGACGTTGAGCTCCTCCAGGGAAGGCCTGAGGAAAATTTAGCGAGAATAGAGGCTAAGCTTAAGAGAGTGGGGCCTCCTTTTATAATGATAGGAGGCGAGCACACAGCCACTCTAGCCGCGCTTAACGTCGTTAGGCCTGACGTATATGTACATATAGACGCCCATTTTGACTTGCGCAACGAGTGGCCGCCGGGGCAGAGGCTATCTCACGCCACATTCGCCAGGAGGGCGCACGAGGAGCTTGGCTTTTACGCCATATACATAGGCGTTAGGGCTTATGACGACGAGGAGAGGGAATATGCCGAGAACGCTGGGTTTTTCGTCGTAGAGGGGCGGGACTTCACTAGACAAGTAGTGGCAGACGCCCTCTCAACGGCCTCTGGAAGGGCTTATGTCAGCCTCGACATAGACGTTTTAGACCCAGCTGAGGCCCCGGGCGTTGGGACTCCAGAGGCTGGCGGCTTGAGCTTTAAAAAATTAGAGTATTTGCTCACGGATGTGTTAATGACCTTAAAGCCGGTGGCGGTGGACATTATGGAGTACTCCCCTCCTAACGACGTCTCTGACATAACTGCGACGAAAGTTGTGAGAATTCTCATGCACATGGCCTCGCTTCTTAAAATATAGGCCTTCTGAGAAGGGCGGGCTTACGCGTTAGGCGCGTGGGCCATGGGGGGTTAGATAATTAGATGTTGAAAGGGCGTCTTACTAGGCCCTTTCTACGTAAGAGTGTAAAAGCTATGCGCAGGGACGGCAAGCCTAATGGGCACCTCTGTGACATTATTCAGCTTGTATACCCCACATCATAATCAGCCGCGAGCTACGACATCATCTTAAACGAGGGATTACTGTTTAAAAAAGGTATTTCCCACGTGTCATGAGAGCCCTCTTTATAGGGCGTTTTCAGCCGCTCCACTGGGGCCATGTGAAGGTAATTGAATGGCTCCTGACGCACTACGACGAGGTGGTAATTGCAATTGGATCTGCGGACAAGGCCTTGACGCCGGAGAACCCCTTTACGCCTGGAGAGAGGCTTGAGATGTTTAGGCGACATTTTGGGGCCAACTGCCGTTTATTATTCTGCACAGTGCCAGACACAAACGGGCCGACGAGCCACTGGGGCGCCTATGTGCGCCACTGGTGTCCCCAGTACCACGTGGCTTATTCAAACAATCCCTGGGTCGCCGTCGCCTTGTCGTTCTGGGGAGTGGAGGTGAGGTCGCACCCGCACTTCGGAGAATACTCTGCCACTTTGATAAGGAGGCTAATAGCCGCCGGGGATGATGGATGGCGTGGGATGGTCCCTCCCGCCGTGGCAGAATATATAGATGAAATAGGCGGCGTTGAGAGGATTAAAAAACTACTAGTAGAGAGAAATTTTTAAAAAGGCGGGGAAAACCAACACCGTGACTGAGGAAAGGAAGCTTTATGTCTGTATGAGGTGCGGAAGGATTTTTAGCAAATCAGAGATGGAAATCCTCCCGGGGATTAGGTGTCCCTATTGTAACTTTAAAATAATTATGAAGGTAAGATCGCCAATGGTAAAACGCATACCGGCAATTTAATGGCTGAGGATTTCTCTCAATTAGCTGAACAGTTCCGGAAGTCAAAGCTGGCAGAGTCGCTTAGAGTAGACGTCGTTGGAAATCGGCTGTTAGTCGACGTAGAAACCGGACGGGTGCGTGGCTATTTCATAACGGCGAGGAGGGGGAGATTGCGTATGAGAATAGATGGCTATACAGTGGTATGGGATCCAGAAACCGACACAGTAGTGTGGGCAGGGGGAAGGGGGAACGTATAGGCCCTTTGGCTTTGCGAAAGCCTTTTTATTGACCTCTTATCGTTATTAACTTAGAGGGCGACGCTATTATCCCTGTTTCTACTCTCTAGACGTCTTATAAGAGTATATGTTTACGGGACTATTTATTGCATTATAAACGTGTCAAGTGGGACTTATCTGGCTCCAACGCAAACCTCCTATGTTAAGCGTCTCCGAGGCAGTGCTCTAAATCCCTATTGCTGTGACGGCAATGCCTCTTGACAAAATGGTCGAACCCCCTTCTAAACGGCGTGTAAATTGTCAGCGCTAGCGGTTAATGCAGCGTTATTATAAACATTTCGCTGAACTGTCTATTATATAGAACTAATAAAATCGGCCAGTATGTAAAGAAGTATTGCCCCTATAATTAACCCGCGCCCGCTGTATTTATTCAGCCCTGAGAAATACAACACTGCGCCCACTAGCCCTAGAATTACCGACAGAGTCCTCGAAATAGAAACCATATGTGTCTTTAGTACATCTTTCAAATTTTGTAAAAATTTATCTATTGATGATAGTATACTTTCAACAGTTTGACTAATCTTTACAAATGGATCTGTTGAGTTCGTTGCGGCGAAAACAACGGCGGTTATGAGCAATATCACTAAGATTTCCTTCACGTATAGTAATTGTCTTTAAAAGCAACTATACCTCTATCTCTTTGCCTCCCAACGTGATTTTTACTCGTATTTTTTTAGCCCTCACGCTTTTCGGGTGGTATCCCTCCTCATCGTACATCACAGAGCCGTCGTCGAGGACAAATTCGTGCGGTTTTGATGTCCTCATCGCATATTTAAACAGCCGAGACCCTATTTGCACTCTGTCTTTAGTTTTGCCAGTGCAGATGTGTACAGGCACTGACACCATCTGCGCTATTTTCCTAGCCGCCTCTAAACTGCCAGCGACATTGAGACCCTCAGCCTTGTACCCAATGGCCCTCAGCCTCTCTAAGTTAGTCTCGGAAACGTCCAGTTCGTTAATATTAACAAAACTTATATACGGCGATAGGTAGTTTATGGCCTCGGCTATTTGCCTCTCGTAGCCCGGCAACGCTGGCACCTCCACTCCCACTACTTTTCCTGCGGCGACTAATGCCTTTAAGTACTTCTCCCTGCCCACCGCCTGCTCCCTTGAGATGACATGTATTCTCACCTCGTCTACTTTACTAGCCGCCAGTATCCCGACTCTTTTGCTGTCTAGGTTAAGTATGTGTGTATACATGTGGATGTGAAACTCCTCGCCGAACTCTCTCTTTAACAAATCCGCCACGGCCTTGACCCTTTCGGCGACTACTGAGGGGTCGCCGCCTGTAACGGCCGCCCCGTCTGAGCCGTATTCTGCGACTATTTTCGGGATGTCCTCCAGCCTCTTCACCGGCACATCGTTAACGTATATTACATCCTTTCCGAACCTGTCAGCCCCTACGGGACAGTAGGGACAACTGAGGGGGCAGAGGCCCGTTATGAAAATTACGCTTTTACTCCCAAGTAAACACAATTCGCATCCCCGCGCCACGCTCCCCCTAAAGACTTGATTGTAATACACTACCGAGGGGCAGATCTTTATTTATAAGCCTTATAATATAGACATGGCGGAAGAGGAACGGACTGTGGAAAGGGCACACCTTGAAGAGAGGGAGGGGAGGCAAGTTCTCGTAATTCGCTGGAATACTGGAAAGACGTCTGCAGGCAGGCTCTTCGGGAGATACGGGGCGGGCGGGCGCCCTGACTTCTTCAGACTGCTCTTTGGCGCACTGGCTGGATCTCTGAGGGAGAAATTCGGCCCGCAGGGCGAAGAGCTTTTCAACAAAATCAGAGACTCAGATGAGTTTAAGAAATCCAGTAAGGAAATGTTTGACGCAATTAAAGAGTGGTTTTTCAACGAACAGGCGCCTAAATACGGCTTGGATAAAGGCGATATATTTATGATAATTACGGAAATAGAACTGGACATAAACACGGGGGAGTTGCGCTGGCGAAAAGATAAAACTGAGCTTTACTATTGGGTTAGAAGCGATCGCTGCCAACAGGCAACAGCTCCAAAAGAGTGTAAAGAACTAGCCGAGGAGAACGCCAGGTTGAAACAAGAAGTCGAGAGGCTGAGGAGTGAACTAAGCGAAATAAAGGCGAAGTTAGCCAGTTTGTTGAAGTAAGTAAACTATCCATTTTCTTAATTTCCAATCTTCAAATTCAAACTTACCATAGACCCTCTTCCCATCTAGCACGACAGGTAACCAGAGGCGATCATCTTCCCACATTCTATCGTAGGGGATATTCCCTTTTTCAAACCACAGGGGCGCCGCTTCGTCGCTTTCCCGCGGCTCGCCCACGTATTTTTCAGACACATAGACGTGCACGTAATGTATTGACTCAACCTGTCCGTTTTCTAAATTCCAGAACTCTAATAACCCCCTCCAGCTCAGCTGTATAGGCTTCACGCCTATTTCCTCCTCGGCCTCTCTTACGACGGCTTGCTCAGGCGTCTCTCCTGGCTTTACCTTCCCGCCAACGCCGTTGAAAAGCCCTTTGCCAAGCCCTCTTTTCTTCAGAATGAGAAGCACTCTCTCCCCCTGTATTAAATACAGAAGAGTTTCCAATGAGATCACGTGGCTTTCAGCGCCTCCCCAATTCTGCGTATCCCCTCCTCAAGCCGGTGGGGGGGCTCTGTTACAAATGATATCCTAACGGCTGCCCGGTAGATCTCGCTGAAGTAAGAGCCGGGGACCACCGCCACGCCGTATCTCTCCAACAGCTCTCTGGCAAAACTCTCGCCGTCGCTTATATATCTAGACAAGTCGACGAAAATAAACATAGAGCCCGCCGGCACTATAAACCGCGCCTCGGGCACGTACTTCCTCAGAGCTGCTACTGCCACATCTCTCTTCTGGCGATATATCTCCACCACTTCTCTTATATACCGCATTCTCGCCTCAGAGCGTAGATATATTGCCACTAGCCTTTGAGCGAAGGAGGGGGGGCAGTATACCATCTCCTCGTTAACCAGCTTTATCTTCGGCATGACCTCAGGAGGACCGTATACGTATCCGAGGCGCCATCCAGGTATGGCGGGATCCTTGGAAAAGGTATTTATTGAAATAGTGCGGTCCGGGGCGAGTTTATACAAATATATATGACTCCCCTCGTAAATCAACGTCTTGTATGCCTCGTCTGTTATTATCCAGAAGTCGTAATCCTCGGCAAGGTCTACCACGGCCTTAGCCGCCTCCTCCTTCAAGGCCCTCCCAGTGGGATTGTCAGGGGATACCAGTATTAACGCCTTGGTCTTTCTGCTCACAGAATCTTTAAGCGCCTCCGGATTTGGCTGGAAGCCGTCCTCTAAGCGGGTTCTCACTGGTTTTACAACAGCGCCAAAATATTCGAGGAGAGGCTTGTAGCCGAAGTAAGTGGGATCTGTTACCACCACCTCATCGCCCGGCTCTATTAGTGTTGCCAACGTGGAGAACATGGCGGCTTGGCCTCCCGCGGTTAACACTATTTGCTCTGGCGGCACCTCAAGCCCTCCCAGTCTTCTCAAGTCTTCAGATATCGCCTGTCTCACCTCATATATCCCCTGGCTCGGCGTATAGCCATATAGCTCCATTGTGTCTACTTTAAGGAGTTCGCCGAGCGCCTCCCTCACTTCACGCGGCGGCGGAATGGAGGGCTGGCCCGTGGAGAGTAGTATTACATCACGGTTTTCCCTCCTGAGCTTCTCCCTCAGCTCGTCAATTTTACGCGTAGGCGATTCTCTAAGGGCACCAATTCTGGGGGAGAATCCTCTCATTGAACCCCCCACCGGGACTGTATATATATGTTTACGTGTACGTTTTTTGTAAAGGGGGTATATAATTCAGGGCTTACTCTTCAATATGGAACAAGTTATAATTCCTCTTTCGGAGGAAGAATTAGAACAACTATATAAAATATGCAAGAGATATAACTTTGATTCGCTTGACGATTGTATTAACATGGCGCTTGCACAGTTAGTTTACATTTACAAAGGGTCATAGTATATCTCTAAAGTGTAGAGAAGCGCCCATAAGAGATGACAGAACTGCCCTCACGCTTTTTACATATTCCCTGCCGATCTTGGCGAGGTGGTGCGCCACTCTAAGCCTCACTGGATATCTCTTAAACAAGGCGCACAGCGCATCTGCCGATAGATTTTTTGGAAATTCTACATATAACACCCATTCGCTTTTGAAAAAAGTGCCACGTAAACCGCCTATGTCAACCGGCAAGAGGTAGGATCCCGCAGGGGCGCTTGCCAGCAACGCGCCTGCCACCTCTCTTTCTCCCCACCTCTTAGAGAGCCTTACAAATAGATCTCTCGTCGCGTCGTCTTCTATTCTAGGACCGTATCTAACAAGCCTCGGATCTTTTGAAACTCCAATTACCCTTGTAACGCCCACGTACGGCGTTAGCGGCCCGTCAACGAGGACGATATCTGCGTCAATTGATTCGGCAAAACGTATCTCCCGCCTCCTAGCCTCAGTATGTACATCCTCAACCACCTTTTTAATTAAAAACCTCCTTCTAACCTCTCTCCCCACCGCGACAATAGACTGAATTAAAACGTCAAAGGAGCCAATTTTTTGCACGACATAGCCGGAATCAACGGCGTAGTAGTCTGGCTTGTCTTCGCTTTCACACGGAACGACTAGTTTTCTCAACGCTTCAGGCACCTCTAATTTCCTTAAAGTATATTCCAGCTCAGCAAATCTCAGGAGCTGTGAGAGAAGGTCGCGCATTAATACACATCCTCTACTAATTTCTCAAAGACGCTCCTAAGAGAGTCCTTATCGAGGCTCCCCACGATATCTGCCAAGTGCGGGGGCAATTCGTCTATTTCGCCCGATATATATTTGCTTAGTATAGATAATGTATGCGACTTTTTATGACGCCGCCTTTCTGAAATGACGATTTCTTTAAGTTTTTTTAACACCGCCTCTGTCTCATTGCCAGTCTTTTTTAACGCCTCTGCCAATTCCCTCTCCAACATCCCCGTCTCTTTATATAGCGTCAACGGTATACCCTTGATGTATACCTTATCGCCTACCACGGCGGCCACGGGCTTTTTCGTATACTTCCCTATGCCGATAGGCACGCCGATGTTTACAACGCCTGTTGCCACAATGGACTTCAACTCCTTACCGCTTAAGATTATCACGTCAAAAAACTGTGGCTGTCCAGCGGCGTCAATAATCACATCTCCCTCTTCCCTCACAGCAACGCCCTCTGTGAGCACTATAACTTTAAGCGACATATTTCTTCTCCACTGCGCCAGCCTTGTAAAGCCTTTCTAGCTCTCTCTCTACCTCCTCTTTTTTGAGGCCGGTCTCTACGGCGAGCTGATCTACTTCAAGAACGGCTCCTTTCCCCCTCTTGGCAACAGCCTCGAGTAGTTTTATATTCACGCCAATCTTAGTAGCCACTGTAGTTAACGCAGTATCTATATCTTCGCTTTCTACTCCGAATTTCGATTTCAGCCATTCTAACGCGGTTTTTTTCGCTTTTTCTTTCTCCAAGAATAGCGCGTATTTTTTCTCGAGCTCTGAGGAGTAAATTTTCAGCACTGCCACGTAGTCGGCTATCCAGGGCTCGGGCAACTCTAATAATACTGCCAAGTCTCTCTCCACGTCTAGCCGCGACCCAACTGCGCTGGCCATGTGTTTAATTCCGCTCCACACATGTAAGGCTTCTTCTGTCTTTTGGGCAATGGCCTCTTCTCTCCTCACAATCTCCTCATCTAATTTTTCGAGGTTTACGAATTTCCTCCTCTGGGGAAACTTTTCCAGCAGAGAATACATTCTTTTGATTAATCTCGCCTTCTCCTCTGTCTCTCGCTCTAGCTCTGTTTTTATTTCGTTGTATTTTTCCTTTATTACCTGGAGCTTTAATAACGCCTCTCTTAAAGCCTTTGCGTAGCTTTTCTTGTCCGTGAACGCGGCCTCTATCTCGCCAATGTCTAATACTCTTACTAGTTTTATAGGGCCTGCCGGCGTCTGCCTCTCTACTTTCACTTCTCTCAGGGCTTCTAACTGGCGCAAGACCTCTGACATATAGCGTTTTGCCAAATCCTCTCTATATTTGTAAAGCCTGTCGCCAATAGGGATTATTTGCCCTCTCAGCTTCATTAACTCCACTACATCGTCCTCTCTAATTTCCCTCCATAAGTTAACGGGGAATAGCGTGTTTATTAATGACTTAAACTCCTTTTCGTGAATAGAGTCTTCAAACGCGTTTAGTAATATTTCTTCTATCTCGCGGTAGGCCTTAAGGCCCTCTACCTCTCCCCCCTCTTCAAGGGCCTCAGCTAATTTGATAAGCGCTATAGCCTTTTTCTCCTTTCCTTTTTTCAAAGCTAGTGTGTATTTGAGCACATTCTCCCTCGCCCTTTCCCTCCCGAGCATCACCGCGTCTACGAATTCAGGCGGCTTTTCCCCCCTCTTTAAGATCTTATCAACTGCGTATTTAATTAACTGTTGCTTCAGTTTTTCATACTTGTCTGCGCCGTAGATCTCAAGGGTTGTAAACTTAGAGACGGGATCTGGAAATAGGCGTTTCCAATACGCCGACATTAAAGGCGATGTGGCTTGTTGAATAGTCTCTGTGAGCAAGACCCGGCTTACGAGGAGGACGTTTAAATAGTCCACGACATAACCATTTATAACTCCTTGCGACACTACTTCGGCCAGCTCTTCCACAACCCGCTTTAACTCGTCCTCCCGGTCTACGTAGAGAAAGAGGTAAGCTTCGCGCACTCCCATTTTATTTGACCATGTGGCATATCCGCAACATCGCCTCAGCTTCACGCCTTCTATGCCTAACGCCCGTTCTGCCTCTTCCAACAGGGCTATTGGGCTCTCAAGCCTCTGGCTCAACTCCTTCGCAACTATGGCGACGGATTGGGCCTCCTCCCAGCCAACGAGCTTTGCCACATCCTCAGCGACTACGTACCTCTTGCCAACTAGGTACTTTTCGATGCCTAAATTCTCTTCCGCTATTAAGTAGACGAAAAGGCGGCCGTCTTCTATAAGCGAATAGTATAGATACGGCTCATATGATACGTTTTTAGGATCTTTTATGTCAAGTTCTTTACCCCTGACTACTAAATATTCCCTTGCTATGTTTAATGCCTCCTTGTCTTCAAATGGTATTTTATATAGATATACTTCTTTTAAATATGGCTTTTTGTGTTCAACTGGTATAGCCGCGAAGACTATTTCTAAAATTTCATCGTCTAAGTCTGGGTTAAACCCCTCCTCTCTTAGTAAATGCGCCAGCCTGCCGCCTTCTTTCTTAATTTGGAAAAGCCTTGCCATGAGCTTTAGAAGAGGCCTGGGGGCCACCTCGCCTCGCCTTTTAGCCAAGTGGTATACTGCCGCCAAGTCGTATAATGTAAAGGGAGTGAGGAGGTCTATCTTGCCTCTTTCTATCTCCCTAACTCTCTCCGTGTCTGAATAGGCCAACAGCCTCTGTTTTACAACTTCGACAAATTGCCAAAATGGAAATCTGGTATCTATTATAATTTCTCTATACACTCTACCACTAGTTATATCAAATACATCTGGTACTACATTTTTTAAAATAGTATAATACAACTGTGGCGTTAGGGCCACTACTATAGCTATTTTATTAAATCTCTCGGGATCGCCCAGGATGTTTTTATAAGATCTAGGCTCTAGCAAAGCTCTTATATAAGTGGCGACTTTTTGCACTGTTTTGACAAATTTCTCATCGCCCAACACGCCCAGTTTGTGCACTGCAACAATGCGAGAGAGCTCATCAGCTTCGTCTATTAACACAAGCATAGGCTTATTCCGCTTTTTCAACGCGATATCTATAGTAAACTCTCCCTCTAGGGATAGCGCCGTTCTATATATGTCAAACCCCTCCTTCTCGGCCAGCGCCTCTAACTCGTCTAAGAGCTCGCTCTTCCCCCACCCATACGGCGCTATTATGACGGCCAATACGTTGTTATTGCCCTCCCTGGCCGCTTTTAATACCTCATACAGCTCTTTCAACTCTCTCTCGAAGCCCACTGACTTATGACGGCGTATTAAGTGCGTAACGCCGCTGGGACTAAAAGGCAGATCAACGAAGGCGTACACTTATATGAGAGGCTTTCCTCTTAATATTCACTACAGATAAAATACTAGTTGCTGAACCCCCACAACCAAAAGCGCGTTGATCGCTCTACGCCCTAGTCTGAATTCCTCCTTGCATTTCTAACTCCCTTACGCAGAATTTCCTGGCTTTTTCCCTGTCTCTAAGCACTAGCCTATAGCCGTCTTCTCCATCGCTGTAATACGACTTTAAGAACTCTGCCACTTCAAACCCCGCTGATTTGTACAAATGTAGCGCTGGCGCGTTGCTAACTCTAACCTCTAGGAAGACTTCAGATACTTTTCCAGTAGCCATGAGTCTCAGAGCTGTGCACAACAGACGCTTTCCTATGCCGCGTCTGCGGTATTCGGGCGCCACTGCTATTGAAATCACGTGCGCCGCGTTGCCCTCGTGGCATGTAATAATATAGCCGGCCACAGTGCCGTTTAATACATAGACATAGGAGTAGTCGTTGCAGTAGGCACATAAAAACTTCAAAAGCTCGTCGCTGTAAATATCCTCTGGCTTAAACGACTTGCGCTCAATTTCTAGTATATAAGGCACATCTGAAGCAGTACAACGGCGTATCACATTTCCTCTATCTAGCACTATATTAAAAATGAAATTACGTCGAGGACGCTGTTTTCGCGCGTCGCCAAACTTCGGGCACAGATGAACGCCACATTGGCGTTCTACACTCACGTACGCGCCTCCATACGGCGATATTTTCGGGAGAAGAGCCTAAGGTATAAAGACAGTACAGGAGGAATGCGGAGTAGGGGATTTCGCTTCGTTAAATAGTAAATTCTCGCATACTCCGCCAAATCTATATACCCTTCTAGAAATTCCCTCTCCACATTTCAATATTCTTTTATAGGCACCTATAGGTGGCTTAATATCTGTGATGTGAGTGTGAAAATTTGTATCACCAGCGGCTCCAAGGGCGGAACCGGTAAGACTACTTTCGCTGAAATACTCGCCTATGTATGGAAGGCATTAGGAGCGCCTGTGGCCCTCACGAAGCCGTTTGCCAAGTCTGTCAACAACGGCATGTCTGTTATTGACTTCCCCGCCTTTACTCTTAACGACAAGCGCCATTTAGAAGCGCTGTTGCGTTGCAATGCGCTTGTATATGTCGTGGACGAGGATTACCAGACCCTGGCGGCGGTAGAGCTGATACACACATTGGCTAGAAAAGAGGTGTTAGGCGTCGTCGTGAATAAAATCGTCAGACGGCCCAGTAAAGAGTTTGTAAAGCTGTACAGCAAACTGGGCGAGGTTTATATAGTGCGCTTTGATGAAGAGATGGCAGTTCATAGAGCCGTCGGCATTCCACCCTACAAAATTCGATCAATGGCTACTATTGATATGGCGAAAGCCGCCGTTGAGATATTTAGAGAGGCTGGAAATATTAAAACTCAGAAAGCTAATGGAGCGTGCGCGGCATCTTGTTGCCACTCCGCCGTGAAAAAATCTTGTTACTAGCGGACACGCACGTAGGTTATGAAGTGGAACTGAGAAGGGTAAAGGGAATAAACGTAATGAGCCAGACGCAGAGGCTTATAAACGGCGTTGTGGAGCTGGTTGATTACTACGGCGCCACTTCTGTGGTGATACTAGGCGACGTTAAACACGAGCTTCCAGTGCCCCGCGAAAGCGCCGAGGAAGTGAGGATGTTCTTAAAGGCCGTTGCCAAGAAGGCACCGCTAATTTTAATCCCGGGAAACCACGACTCTCTTCTTCACGAGATAGCTAATGGTATAGAGGGCGTGGAAATTGCGCCAACTAGGGGGATTCTCATTAAGAAATTCCTCCTCTTCCACGGACACGTTAAACCTACCAAAGAGGACTTAGAGAAGGCAGACACTGTAGTCATGGGACACACACACCCAGCTGTAGTCATACGGGATGAGCTTGGATACGCAGTTAAAGAGCCAGCTATACTTAAAATCACCACTTCTCGCGCCAAAATCTGCAAGGCGTTGTACGATGAGCCCTGTAAAAGACGGGGAAGATTAAAAGTCGTCGTACTCCCGGCCAGCCATCCGTTAATAACAGGGGTCGACGTGAGGGAAATACCTCAATTAGCCGCCGAGGGGCGCACGTTCCTAAAATACGTTGAGTGGAACCCGGATAACGTTGAGATATACCTCCCAGACTTCACCTTCGTGGGCTTATTAAGTGACATTATTAACGTATAATCGCCTTGAGATGGTGTCCTCATTATATTCAGGGGCTGCCCGCTCCGCTCATTTATTGCGAATATACTCCTCAGTTATAAGTTTTTCTCGCTATTCGTGCTCGGCCTTCAGCAGACTATACGCTTTTTCTACCTCGTTGAAGTTATCGTCCAGCCTCACTAAGCCCAGTCTGATGCATTTTACCTCTCCTATTCTTCTCTCAACCTCACTAGATGTATATATTATGGCCTTTCTCCGATCATAATATATTCGCTTCATCACGCCTAGCCCAACTAGGAAGTGTTCAGCGTCTTCAAGCCCTACAAGCAGTCCTTTTTCAAAATCTATTGGTAATCCAATTACTTGGAAACCGCTGACTCTTCTCACCACCCAGGCGTCGTTTTCAATTATAGCGTATACTCTATTGCCCACTTGATATGCCTTTAAAACTCCCGTGCCTATAGCCCTGGCGAGAATTCTCTTAAGCTCATCGCCTATTTCAATGCCCTTAAAAATAGGTAAATTGCATATTGGTATTTTATCAAGAGGTATAGCCAGCTCCACTGGGGGAAATATATAGCGTCCGTACCCCATTTCCCTGTGTATTTTCCTGTCCTCCCGCGACCGGGACCTGACTTGGGGAGGCGGGGGGAGTACTACTACGTTGTTATACCCGTCAAGCACGGGGGCCAATTCCTTCTCCACTTGAATTGCGATTATTAACGACGGCTTAATTACATCTATTAGCCTACGCTTAAATACGACTGCTTCTTCGTCGAGCACCCAGCCGTCAGTATTAAGTATAATGGTGTCTACTTGCCACGATCTCTTTGCGAAATCTACAGCCCTTGCTATTTGTTCAATTGCCCGCGGCCAGATGCGCTCTAAGCTTGTAGCTTGGAGAAAAATGCTTTTCTCAGCCACTAGTTGCCGAAGATGAGTAATATACTTAGTGAGCCTCGCCAATGAAACTGTAGTAGGAGGGCCCAAGTCGTTTTGGCCCACGTCAGCGTCTATTATAGCCACTTTGTAACCCCGAGCAAGCGCCTTATTGCCTAACATGGCAGTCATTGTGGACTTCCCCACGTCAATCATCCCCACTATCACTATAACCCCTTTCGGATCTATGCTTGCAGTTTTGCTTTCCCATTCGTCAATAATCTCCTCTCTGGGATCTACCCTTTCTAACAACGCCCCCGGCCCTAACACGAGCTCCACCTCTGACTCGGACAACGCCTTTATTACAAGCCTGCGAGCTCTGAGCACTGTGAAACTCTGCCCCTCTGTATAGACAACGCCTGTTGCATAGACTTGTCCCCTTCTCACCACCACTTTGGCGGGGCCCTCTATTCTGTATACATCGCCGGCTTTTAAAACGCGTATTGACATACGTAGTTGTCAACACTGTTAGTTTTTAATTGTGTTCTCAACCCGCCTCCTGTATATCCTTTTAAATAATCTACCGTGTATATACGTGCGCTTATCTGAGCTGTTGCAACGAAAGCCAATAGAAGTGGCAAAAATTGTACGAGATAGAGTAAGGAAAATCGGCGTAGATGAAATTACGGCTAAAATCGGCAAAGTCCTAAAAGGGCTTGATGACGTCGTCTTAGACGTTTTGAGCGGCATTATGATTGGCAGGCCTGTGGTATTAATAGGCCCTGTAGGTCTCGGAAAGACGACTCTGGCAGAGACTTTAGCCGAGGTCCTCGCCATCAGCGACCCGCCTTATGTGGAGGTCGCTTGTCACTCCCATATGACTGCAGTAGATTTAACGGGGGATATCGACATCGCAGTGGTGTTACAAGCAGGTTTTGACCACCCGCTCTCTTATATACCAGGCCCTTTAGTCATGGCCCACGGCTCTGTTTTAATAATGGACGAGATAAATAGACTCAATCCCTATGCTCAGGCGGCATTATTACAAGCCATACAAGAACACTACGTCTACATAAGAGGGTATAGAATTCGAACGGATTTCGCCCTGATAGGAACGGCGAATCCCGCTGAGTATGAGGGGGTGTATGAACTTACTGAAGCCCTCGCAGATAGAATGAAGTTCGTAGAGGTGAAAATTCCAAGCAGAGAACTCCTCAGATCTATACTCATCTGGAAGGCAAAAGAGGCACTGGGCGAGTTAGAAGTGGAGATACCCCCACGCCTTGCCGACATACTTGCCAAATTTGCCCACGAGGCCGTGAAGGCGGGGTATCCACAGTCTGTGAGATCTTTAAGCTACGCATTGGCTGATGCCGCAGCAATGGCGTGGTCTCAGCGTAAAGAGGTGGGAATCCGCGATTTAAGAAAAGCCCTGTCGTCTAATTTGCCTTACGATCCCGAGGTTAAAAACACATTACTTGAAATTTTTGATAAATCTCTCCATGAATGACTTAGTTGAGCTCATTTTAACGCTTAGTGATTGTTTAGACGGAGTTTCTCTGCGCAGTTTGATATATGCTGTCGCCGACGTTTACGCGAGATCTCATTTAGGTGAGGTGGATGAGAATAAGCTGTTAGAAATCATTGCGCAGAATTTGGCGGGCTTTCTCGGCGTGACGCCCAGCGAGGCCAAGCGGATTGTTGAAGCCGGCATTTTATGCGCCGGTACCTATGCCAAGGAGGTCTCCATGTCGCTCCCAACTGGATCTATAGGAGATGAGAAGGCGCCGACTCTTGCGCATTTAGTTAATAAACACGTCCCCGTAGATGCCACTCCGCGGGTTAAACTCAACGTAATAAAAAGGCTAGGCCTGCCCGCCGAGGCCATTGAGGAGTTTAAAAACAAAATTTCCGCCCGAGGCGAGGGATTAATTTCAGTTAAGTCCGCCGTGAGGGGGATAAAGAGGTATTACCCCAATGCCTCAATCGCAGATATTGACATGATTCGGACCGCTACATCTATTACGAGGAAGTCAATTCAAGGTAAGGCTATTTCAGACGACGACTTCTATCTCCACGAGTATACCTATGTCATAGACAAACCAGTATACGTAGCCCTCGACGTGTCTGGCTCAATGAAGGAGTACATGGGAAGGGCCACTAAGCTTAGAGTGGCAAAGGCCGTTATAGCGAGGTATTTACGCCAAATGGCGAGTTTACGCGGCTCTGTGTCGCTAGTTTTATTTAACGTAAACGCGGATTTTTTATGGACTCCTCATCCCGCACATAGATATTTACGCGAGATGTTAGAGATATTACGATATGTATACGCCATGGGCGGCACAGAGCTGGCCTCTGCATTAGAGCTTCTCCATTATTACGGCGCGCGGGGCGATGTAGTCATAATCTCAGACGGAAGGACAAGCGATTCTGAGAAAGTGTTACAACTCTCCCGTAGATTTAAAAGAATACACGTAGTGGCCACGGAGAAAAGCCAGCTCTTAAGACAAATAGCTAAAATAACTGGCGGTAAGTACAGAGAGCTGACGCTTACAGTAGATCTTTTAAGTCTCCATATGTGACGTGGCTTAAATATGCCAACTATAATAATATGTGACTTGTGATGTGTCGAGTAGAGAACTTGCGTGTTACTTTCCATTTCTGAACAAATCGTCCTCTTACCTTTCGAAAAGAGGATTCGTCTTAGATATAGTGTTACAAGACAAGAGCCTAATTGAGAGATCTATAGCGAGGCTGAGGAAGTCGCTGTCCCGCGAGCCTTACAACCTCAGGCTGTGTCTAGACTCGCCTGAAGAAGAGGCCGTAGCGGCCAGACTTGCGTTATATATCGCCGCAGCTACGAAAAACAATTATATCTTAAAGAGGTTTGCCGACAGCGAAAGTAAGAATTTCTCAGAAACGCTGAGGAAAACTCCAGGCATTCAAAATTTGAACTGTAAAATCGAAATAGGGAAAGATCTTGGGATAATCGCAAAACCCGCTCAAGACGTCGTGACGGGCATAATCAACGCCGCGTTTAAAACGCCGGTCGCAATTAAGTGGACTTCTTACTTGAGATATGCGCCTCCAGACCCGTTTTGGGCAATGATTAATCGAGTCGTCGTCAAGGGGTGGGTAATCCTCCCTCTTGACGACTTTGAGAGAATACTTGAAGAGGCGTACGAAGAACAAATTCTGAGAATAGCAGGTGAAAACGAACTCGCTGTGGGCAGAGTCTCAGCGTCAATAGACATGTCGCTTATACAGGATTTGTTGAGAAAATACGCACAAAGGCCTGTTAACATCACAAAGCTATCAACTGAGGGGCCAGATCCCCCGTGCATGAAAGCCATATTAGACGCCTTAAAAGCCGGCGAAAATCTCCCCCACGCGGCGAGGTTTGCTATAGCGACTTATTTATTACACAAGGGCTGGGAGGTAGAGCAAATAGTAGATCTCTTTCGTACATCTCCCGATTTTAATGAGAAAATCACCCGTTACCAAGTACAACATATAGCGGGACAAGTCGGCGGGAGGAAGGAATACGCCGTGCCAAATTGTGAAACTATGAACTCTTGGGGGCTGTGCCCTACAAATCTCGGCTGTGGAGTAAAGAACCCACTACAATATGGCCGCAGAGTCGCAATTAAAAAGAGTAATTGAGACGTTAAGACGTTTGGGCATAGAGGAGGTTTTGAAGTTAGAAAGGCGCGACCCGCAATACCGCGCCGTATGCAACGTCGTAAAAAGACACGGAGAGACTGTGGGATCAAGGCTAGCTATGTTAAACGCGTTAATAAGTTATAGACTCACTGGTAAGGGGGAGGAGCATTGGGAGTATTTTGGGAAGTATTTCTCCCAGCTGGAAGTTATAGACTTGTGCAGAGATTTCCTTAAGTACATAGAGACAAGCCCTTTTCTTAAAATTGGCGTGGAGGCCAGGAAGAAGAGGGCATTGAAGGCATGCGACTATGTGCCAAATCTTGAAGACCTAGGTCTTACACTACGCCAACTTTCGCACATTGTAGGAGCCAGACGCGAGCAAAAGACCTTGGTTTTCACGATAAAAATACTGAACTATGCCTATATGTGTAGTAGAGGCGTTAATAGAGTCTTGCCGTTTGACATCCCCATACCCGTTGACTACAGAGTCGCCCGTCTTACTTGGTGCGCAGGCCTAATAGATTTTCCCCCCGAGGAAGCCTTACGCCGCTATGAGGCAGTGCAAAAAATATGGGATGCCGTGGCGAGGGAGACCGGCATCCCCCCTCTACACTTAGATACTCTATTGTGGCTAGCTGGCAGGGCAGTGCTCTATGGTGAAAACCTCCACGGCGTGCCTAAAGAGGTTATCGCCTTATTCCAGTGGAGAGGAGGTTGTAGGCCTCCCTCAGAATAGCGTTAAGCGACTTGCCGTGGGAAAAACGCTTTACTAAGACTATATACTTACCCTCTATTTTAATAAACCCTCCCTCAATTAATTTCCTCACAATTCCATCGGCTACCTCTTTACCTAGCCAAAACACAACCATTCTATAAGTTTTCCAATACTTGTCCTTTATCTTGCCGTTTTTTCTCAATGCGAGTTCTTCTAACATTAATAACGCCAATCTAGCCGCAATGTCCCTCTCAACACTTGTCATACGCCCCAGTTTCAAGATCTATATTAACACACCCCTCTTCAAGAACGCCTTGAAAAAGCGGAATACCTGCGAGGACGCAGGCGGAAATTAGCATTAAATCGGGTTTTTGAGCCACTATGGCTAAGGGCGCCTTTCCCCTCCTCGCCGCGCCCCACAACACATAAGGCCCCACTGTAGAGCCCTTGACATACGGCAACGCGGCAATTTTCCCAACTACGTCAACGCCAGCCAGCTTGCCGGCCTCAGGATCCAAGTCCCCCAGCAACGACACAGGCGATGTTATTTTTACCACTTCGGCCCTTACGCGCCCCCTCCCTTTCACTAAGGGCTTAAGCATATGCCAACTCTAGACATCCCATACGTCTACACGGGACTACTCTTACTCCATGTAATCTAGGTATGTAAAAAGCCGCCTTAAGCGAATCTGTCGCAACGACTTTAAAATTCCTAGTATACGGCGAGACTACTAAACACGACCCCGAGAATATATTCACGTTGTACTCCCTCATCTCATCCGCGAGTTTTCTTATCTGTCCATACACGCCGGGGGACGTGGAAATGTATATCGGCCTCCTGGCAGGCCCCCTCTTTTTCACTTCACTCAACACCCACAACACAGTATCGATATCAGCAAATGGGCAGCCGAAGTATATTACGTCGGGCGTCTCCGCGTCTTTTAAATAACTTGATATGTCCCTGGAATCTATCTTGAATTTGTCCCGGAAGTCGGCAATTTCTAAATACTGGCGCCAATTGGGAGTAATCCCCTCAATTACTGCAAAAACCATGGCGGAATAAGTGGATAGAGATGCGGCAAACTCCCGCCTGCTCTCTTCGTCTGCAAACAAGGCACCTCTGATATAAGGTATGCCGAACCCCATACGCTCTCCCAAAACAGCCCCCACAATCCCAGCCTCCAAAGCCTCTAAGGGGCCGTGTTCTATTTCCACTACTGCTGTAGGGCGCCTCCCCTCCAGGGTGTATAAAGCAGTTTTTGGCACAAACCCAGCGATAGCGCCTAATAACGCCAATGGCCCTGGGTTCTTATCTGACCACGCGTCGCGAAAAGTGTTAATATATGCAACGGCGCTGGACTCAGCCCACGCGTGAAACGTGCGCGATCTTGTCAGAATAAACTCGTAGGGCGTACACGAGTATGTGACGCTCACGCCCATCGATCTCAGCGCCTTGTATATCCTCTCTTGGCCTCTTGCCATCTTTTCATCCACAGCCAGAAAGCCGCTTATATCCACAACGGCGGGGTTAGACGTTGTGAACACCGACACCCTGGCCCCGGAGCTTGCAAGAAATTCGAGAAATTCTACTCCATACTCTCCTATTGTGAAATAAGACACGCCCGATATGTGGGCCGTCTCCACTGGCACTACCTCGCCTCCAGACACCGCATCGGCTATTTTTAAAACCACTTCACGCGCGAAATACCGCGACACGTCACAATATTAATGGAATATATAATGTCTATTCCGGTATTCGGGCACGCTCAAAAAGGACGGGATCTGCGTCAAGCGGTCTCGTTGCGTCTATTCCTATTTTATAAGTCAAGCCCTCTTCGTTTAAAGCGACGGGATCGAGAGTTGATCCTCTGGCGTAGGGTATTACGAAAAGCCCCCTATCAGCTCTAAGCCTTGTGGCTATGGCCCACTCCACGTCAAGAGGATCGTCGGGGTCTATATCGCTATCGACGGCGATTGCGATTTTTAAACTGGGATGCGCCGCAAAGGCGGCTAACAAGGCGTTTTTAGCATCACCCTCCACAGATTTCTCCAGCGAGATTACAGCAACTAGCCAGCCGAAGCCGCCTCTGGTGAGCCTCACCTTCTTCACCCGCGGAACCACTGACTTGACCGCTCTCCATATCTTAGCCTCTCTCTCAAAGCCCATTAACAACATATGTTCTAAACCCGCTGGCAACAAGTAGTGGACATAGGCCTCCTCCCGGAGCACATATATTCTCTCAATTCTAACAACTGGCTGAAGCCTCACTCTGTCATATACGCCGACTATGTCAACAAAAGGCCCCTCCTCGGCTTGTTCGGCAGTTATAAAGCCCTCGATTATTACCGACGACAAAAAAGGCGCCAGAGCTCCATTGTCTAGCTCGACGACTTTTAACCCCCCCATGAGGCGCGACGCCACTGTTAGCTCAAAAACGCCATAGGGCGGGGAGGAAGCTGCGGCGAGAAGTACCAATGGGTGCACTCCCCACGCCACTGCCACAGGCACCTCCCTTCCTCTCTCAATACTCGACTTGTATATGTGGTATAAATGCCTGGGAACGAGCCTTATGACGGCCTTCCTGCTCCCCACGGGCGAGAACCTGTGTATCGAGGCGTTATAAACTCCGTCTGGCCCAGCCCCTATGACAATCCCAGCCGTTATATACGGACGGGCCTCTTTCTCGTAATACCTAACCATGGGGAGGTCGTAAAGCGAGTCCACAGTTTTGTACACATCACGCCACGTCGATACTTTTTCCACAGCCAATGGGCTTTCGGCGGCTGATAGTAATTTGTTATAAGCTTCTTCATCGTCTTTAGCGCCGAGGTATTGATACAACTTAGCCCGTGTATCAATAATATTGCCAACTCCCACATAGCCGGGTTTTACGCCTTTAAACAAAGGAGTCCATCTCCCCTCAGACTCCTTCAGGACTTTAGAAATAGTAAACTCGCCGTAAGGAGGATTGTAAATCCTTAAGCCGGGGAGTTTGCTTACCGCCTCGGAGAGGGCCATCAATGCTGTTGGAGGAAGCGACTTTTAAGCTTGTGGTCATTTAGGTTTTCCTTTGCGCCACTTGTCTATAGCGTCTTTCAACGCTTTAAATTTGCGCAAGGCGTCTAAATCGCTGGCATAGAGTTGCACATTGCCTTTTTTACGTCCTTCCCAGTCAACGCCTTCGACACGGCGACTTCTACTACGTCTTTGAGGTAAATGACAGCGATTTCGTAGTAATACGTAATCGTTGTCCCACCCCTCTTTTCCAGTTTCTTCTTCCAATACCACTCCATCTTGAACTGCTCCCTTTCTGCTCCCGTTTCGTACTCCGCGATTATGCGGAGGCGGCAGTCCTTTCCGCTACACTGGCTTACGGGCTTGCCGTTTTCAACAAATTCGTATTTCAGGCCAACAATACGGGCTACCACGCTGCCCTTTTCGTCGCGTGCCGCTAGCGGTAGCTCTATCGTCCCCTCCTCCCTCGCGGGCGTAATCACCTCTATCATCTTCTTCACTGCATCGTCGCCGTATCGGCGTTTCAAAACGTCCTTAAGCCCCCTAATGAAGTGCTCCGCCTCCACATCGCCTTTTAGCGCCATGCGCTGAATTTCGCGAAGGCCATCGTAAGTGATGTGGATCACGTGGTGTCCGCTACTCCTTGTGGCGAAGTGTTTGCCCTCCCCCAGCCCTGCCGCCTTCAAGGCGTTTACAACGGCGTCTTTATGCTCCGCCTTGACGCGGATTACGTGCCTTCTGCCATCAACGGCGTATTGTTCGCCCTCTTTCAGTCCGCTCTGCGCCAGCGCCTCAACGGCCTTGGCATACGACTCGCCCGTTACGCGAATTTCGTAAACGCCTTGTTTTGTTACAGTGAAGTGCTCTCCCTCCCTCAGTCCTTTGGCCCTTAACGTGCTTACAGCGGCGTTTTTAGACGTCTCGCTAGTCGGTTGATATTCTACCATTATTTTGCTACCTTTATAATAAACCGAGAACTCCGCTCCGGCGAATTTAACTGTGTTGGGGCCGGCCTCTATGTCTTTAATTATCTTTTCATACCTCTCCTTGTTAATCAGCTCTTTGCCGTGACGCTTCCCGTACTCGCGAAGATCCTCCACAAAGCTCCTCACCGCATTCAGCCAACCGTTGTGGCGAATGGCAATTATGCCGTCTGTGGTGAGCTCAACTCCCCATCCGTTACCCATGCGTTTGATCTCCGCCTTACCTCCAAGTGCCCTGATGATAGAGGCCAGATGTTCGACGTTTTCGCGAGAGCCGACGAACTTGGCTTGTAGTGCCATACCAGTCCAGTACATGTTAATGTAGGCCACCTCCTCCCCTCCCAGCTTCAAGCGGATTACGGTCTTCGGATAGTCCCCGCTAGTGTCTAGTGGCCCCCTCCTTACGGCGATGTTTTTGTAGACGTAATCCTCTGTCATTGTGACAGCTTCCTCTATTTTTGAAAAACTTTTGTTCCTCACGTCGTACGCCAAGTCAATGCCGAATTCCCTTTTAACCACCTCGTTGGTGACAACACTAAACGAGTCGGCGAATTCTGCAAGGGCGTCCCTAAGCTTGTGCAACGTGGGTAGCTCTGGGACAAGCGCTTTCAGCAAGCTTGGCGGAGTACTGAGAAATACGCAGAACAGCTAATCAGCAAATACGCCCTGAGGAGGGCTTTCTGGGGGATGGAGGGTGGGGGGGGGGAGCCCATGTCCTGTTTCGTGACGGAGAAAAAGGCTGTGTGTAGAGTGGGCGAAAAAATGGCCGCATTTTATGTATTCGACACGCCGCAGGGAGTGTACCTAAAGCCAGAGATAAAGCTTGTGGACGACTGGATTAAGGTGGCCCATAGGGGCGATGACAGTTAAGGCGGTTAAGGCGGCGTGTGTAAAAGTGGCGCTACCAGAGGCCTTTTTCCTGCCCAGAAAATTCGGCGTTTCGCGGGGGTGTTTCTCGCAAGGCGCTTTTTACGGCGTTGACGCAGTGGTGGCGGAGGGTGGCGCTAAGGGGGTTCCGCTACGTATTGCCATACGACATGTCTCTTAAGAGGTATTTAGGGAAATACAACGGGAGGGAGAAGCGTGTGGCGGGCGAGGACAGAGAGGCTGTGGCGCGGAAAAAATGTTATGCCATTTCTAGTACTACTTCAATTGCCGCTACAGTTCTTTCCCTGCCTCCTTGCCCCTGAACCTTGTCACTAAGCAATTTAATGTCTTTTATCTGCACCTTGCCCGGTAGGAACCTATCTCTCACCATGACAGCTGTAGAGACTGCCTTTGAGATGGCAGCACCTCTGGCTTTTAACACCACTTTTTTAACGCCGGCGTTGAACGCCATTACCGTGGCTATTACGTAGTTTGTTGTTGGTTTCTTCCCTACTAGTATTGTCTGTTCTGTTGCCATGGCTAGCCCATGACTATAGGGGTATTTAACATTTTCGCTTTAGTGGTACATGTCAATGATTAAAAACAGCCCCAAATTCACCGTGGACAGGATAATTTACGGAGCCGCCACAGGTAAGCGGCGCGATATTATTTTACTGTTGCATAAGGAGGGCCCGCTTACGCTTTCAAAACTACGCGCTACGCTGGGCATATCCCCCTCCACATTATTATTCGAGCTATCAGCGCTTGAAAAACTGGGGGTTGTGAGAAGAGAAGACTCCCTAGTGGCTCTCACAGAGTTGGGCGAGAGAGTGGCCTCTATTATTTCTACTGCGGCGCCTTTAAAATCTCTAGACTTTATTTCAGTCTTGGGCCTCAGGCCCCTAGTGATATGGCTATTAATGTCCCCACGGCTAACAATAACCGCATCTATTCTCCTAGCCACTTGGGTTATCGCGCTTGTAATAGGAGGTCTTCAAAACCCGCCTCTTTCAATGATATACGTTTTATACATAGGCTACTACCTTCCGCTGTCGTTAGGCCTCTCTGCCCCCCTCTCAATAGCGTCTTCTCTTCTGTCTCTGACAATTTTGATATCCGCTGTTTATTTCTTATCACATAGAAAGATATCGCCTTTTAAAACAACCATAGGCGTATTCCCCATCGCTCTGTACCCAGCCGCCCACTTAACAATAGTACAAATAGCCCGCTCTCTTGAGTACACGTACCTAATCACTGTGTCACAAATCTTGCTTTTCGTAGCTCTACTCCTCACTGCAACAGTCTTCGCCTCGGTGTATTCCCTGGAGGTGGGCACAACCTACGAGGCCTCTTTAGTGCGGGCGCTTCTCCTCTTCTTCGTCATCCCGTCGCTCTTTTACCTCGTCCCTTTGCATAATGCCCTATAAGCCGTCAGAAGATAGCTACTTGACGTTGGAGGTTGTAGAAGAATTAGGCGGTGCGGATATTTGTGTAGACGTGGGCACTGGCTCCTGTATAATAGCCGAAAAACTCGCGACAAAATGTAGAGAAACTGTGGCGACAGATATCGATATAGAGGCTTGCAAGACTTGTAATTGGACAATAGACGTTGTGTGTAGCGATGTTGGGAGGGCTGTGAGGAGGGCTGATGTGGCAGTTTTCAATATGCCGTATTTGCCCCCAGAAGAGCCAATAGATGTATCAATACACGATGCAGGCGTCGTGTCTAGATTTTTAAGATGGATTTCAATTACTAGGCCTCGGGCGGTAATCGCGACTTTTAGCTCTCTGGGGAGGGCGGATTTTATCTTAGAGGCATTGAGGGCTCAGTGCGTTATTGTTAAAGTGGCGAAATTGCACTTGTTTTTTGAAACCATTTACTCGGTGATTGCAAAGTGTTGAAACTACGGCAACGGAAGTATAGAAATCCTTCTGTTAAATATTGCCAAGCATAACCTCTCCGCCACCTCCCTGGCCTTTCCCCCTTCTTCAGCGCCGTAGTGGCTGACGATATTCTGATCAACCCTCAGTATGCCTCACTATTCTCCACGCCGTTTAACACAACGCGGCTCTATTACTGTATTGGCGAGGCGTTGAGACGTCTCAGAGAACGCAAGGAGTGAGAGGGAATATGGCGCGGGCATGGGATTAGATGAGACGTTGAGGGCTGATTGGCAGTTCCGCCGTTATGTTGAGACCCCCATGACGCAGAGGATCGAGGAGTACTAGACGGTATGCCGAATGTGAATGACGGTAAAGAGGAAATTCAGCGTGCCGTCGCCTGAGAGAGCCCTTAGAAGGGCATATTGGCGAGGGCGAGGAGCGGGTAAGCATGCCCGTATCGTGCCTAATTACTGAGAAGTGGAAGTTTTCAGCGGGGAGAAGCGCGTACGGCGTCTATATCAGGCCGGAGAGCCCACTACATCAGGTGGTAAGGATCAATGACAAGTAAGGCAATTAAAGCGGCATATGGAGCTGGCTTTGGGCTACAGAGGATATTTGAGACTTTTCAGCTGGCTGTTTCGTGCGCCTTTTACAGCCGGGCGCCGTTGTAGTTTAAGGCGATAGAAGAGACCTCATTTCGTTATGTATTGTCCTACGGCACACACGCCAGGAGATACGCATAGAAAACACGATAAGCAAACCCGCTTTTTCTATCCCCCTTTAAGGCGATTGGACTTAGGAAGAGGGGCCCGCCTCCTCGCCTATAATTATCGCCTTGTCTTTTAGCCTAATTCTCCCCAGCGACTCCACTATATCGCCGACATACTCGCCAATTCTAACAGCGCTTTCCTTAGCTATTGATGTGGCGGGATCCGATAACGTCTCCTCCCGCCTCACCTTCTGACTCCACGACATTATCTCGCCTTGCAACTCAGCTATTCTATGCGCAGGCGCCTCGCTTGTTAATAAGATCTCGGCATGGCGTAAAAATTCCAGGGCTTTTGATAAAATCGGGCCTAATACGCGCATATCCACTTTTTCCTCTTGATTAACATAGGCTATTCTGCAAATGTGATCGGCCATTCGTTCTATCGATTTAGCAATAATCATGTACTCAACTAAGTCCCGCGGATCGTCGATTTTAAGTTCCAACATGACGTATCTAGACATAGCTGCCCTCTTCAATTGCCTCTCCATAAGCCAATATAGCCTATCCACCTCGTCGTCTCGCTCTATGACGTCCTTTAAAAGGGATACGTCGTCTTTATCTAACCCGATCATTAAATCGCTGAGCATATTACCCACAAGACGCAACATTTTCACGGCGATATCCATTACGGCCAACTCCGTCGCCGAGACCATGGACTGCACAATTAGTCTGTCGCTGGCCTCCTCCACTATCTCCATATCCACAATACGACGGCGGATGAACTCCTTCATCTGCTTGCGTAATCCCATAGCCTTGGGGGAGAACCTCACCACTATAGTCTCAGCCCCGCCTATGTACAACGTCATAAACAGCCTTTCTAACTCGGCTATGTCCACCGGTTGGTTAATTGTGAGCTCTGCAATTACTCCAGTTCTCTTGCCCAGTTTTTTTGGAATAAGGACTAGAGTGTCGTCGGGCTGAGTCACCACTATCACCTCGTCCCCTGGGGCAAGCGCAATTCGTTTAGCCCACTCCTTAGGGAGACTAACTATGAGAGTGGCGCCGCCAGTGAGTTGAACCTTTCTAACCTCACCTCGCATAGTTCTAAATAGAAAACATATATAAATATACTACACACAACCCCAAATAGGGAGTCCTAGCCCTCTATATACTAATCAATGAACTTCTTGCTACGTATCTTGTCCCTAAGATAGTCGTGTAGAAACTTAAGCCCGTGGGTTGAGAGAGCCTCGATTTCTACTTTTTTCTTCTTCTTTAAAAAGAGGTTTATCTCCCTAGTCCACTCTGGCTTTTGGAACCAGGGGTATCGTAGCAACTCCTGGGCTCTTTTAATGTCTCTGTCATTTGCCGCTATGACGTAATTATCTGATATTTTGTACGTGTCAATGTCAGTCGCGGTTAGCCCCAAAAACTTAGCGTCGGGAGTCGCCAGGCGTTCGCTTTCATAACTTAATTTAATCGAGCCGCTTTTGTAAACTGAGTATATATACCACCCGTAGGGATCTCCGTCAGTTAAGACGTAAACCGGTAGCTTGTACTCCTCGTTTAGCCTCCTTATGAATCTCCTCGTGGCTCTGTCGGGCATGCCCTTTGCAGTCACTAAAATAGCCCCCTCCTGGCTCCAGAACTTCTCCCTAACTAGGCGCTGGAAAATTGCGTCTTTTTCCACCACCAGTACATAAGACGCTTCCACTTTTACTATTTCCAGCGCGTCGACGTTCACTGGGAGGCTTAGAGCAGTTTCGCCGAATTTGCTGGCGTCAAGCTCATATCCTTGCGATCTCACCACTATAGGCCCCACTATCTTCCCCTTGACGTCTGCAGATACCCCCATTTCTTCCCTCAACACGTTTGTGGCCACCTCGATGTCTTCAATAACGGCGTTTGACTCCGACTGCTCATCCCAAGTGTTTTCCCTATGTGTCCTGCCTAAGGGATCTTTAAACACTATGGTGTGTTTCCCGTTGTAATACAGGTCACGAATAGTTGGGTATACGTCTTCTCTAATAGCCTCGACTATTAGCCTCAGCATTAATACCGTCTGCATGAACTTCCTCGCCTCTTTCACGTCTAAAAACCTCCGGTGCAACTTCTCGGGGCCTAGCTTTAACATCCTCGCCTTTTCGTCCCATATAGTGTTAGATAAAGTCCTCGCAGGGATCTCCATTATCGGCTCCTCCAGTTCAAGAATCGCCTTCGCCAGCTGAGTACCCCACGACTCTAAGCGCTTAAGGAACTCCGATCGGGTGCTCACAAAAGGGCTATATCACAGAGAGAATAAATTTTTTCTTATTGAGGTGTCGCTTCAACAACTTCCTCTTGCGACGTTGAGGACATGGACAGTGTGTGTTTGACTAGTTCCTCTATCGTCAAGCCTATTTTCCGCTCTATTAGTGTATGTAAATTCTTTGCAAGAGATTCTTTTTCTATTCTAGTTATCATTGATAGATTATAGGCGATTTCTTCTACATATTTTGCTAGTGATATATACTTATTTAACATCTCCATTTCTTTTTCCTTCCTGGATAAGTAAAGCCTTAGCTTCTTGGCGGCGTCTCTCAGAGCTAGCTTCATCTCTTTCTCAATCTCGGGGACTTCGGCGATGGCCTCTTTACCAGCCGAGGCGTAGGGGATTTTGGTCGAACAGACGTGTATAATAACTGCGAGAGGCGCCGGGAATTTCACTTTGTAATTCTGCCAGTTGAACTCGTCTACTACTTTCCTGGCCACGTCTGCGCCTTCGTCGTAGAGCAACGGTATTTTATTGGCGTAGCGGAGTAAAAGCGGTTTATCCGCCGGCGGTATTTGGCCGCCCCATGCAACTGCCGCCTCGACAATAAAGGGGTGTCCGCCGTAAGACTCAGGCTTCCTAGTGATGGCGAATACAGCCTCGGCTCCCAGTATTGCCTTTGCGCCTATTTCTAACAGCTCTGCGCCGGCGGGGGAGAGCCAGTCTGAGCGAGGCCTCCGCCAGCCCTCGTATTGTTTCATCTTATCCACGAGCTTGACGAGCTCCTCTGGGGTCAACGCCGTAACCTTTGCGTTTGGATTAAAACCAGCCCATTCTAAAAACGCTTTTGCCGTCCCCTCCCCTACGGCGTCGAAATTCTCCATTAAAAACTCTAGTAATGTCAGCCCCCTGCTTTCCTGTATCATTTGTTTTAACGTATCGACGTCTACGCTTTTGGGATGGGGCAAGCCCTCCTTAGGCGCGGGCGGGAGCTTAGTGGTCCTCCTTTTTAGCCAAAGCTCTAAATCGGGTCCTTTGAACACAATTTCTGCATAAGGCGCGATAATCGCCGTCCTCTTGAGGTAATCCTCTATACGTTTTTTAGCCGCTAGCCAATTCCCCTCTAAGTATACCTTAACCGCTGTGCCGTGCCATTTGTATCTATTGGGGTATTCTCTTCTGTCAAGGATAATTGGGCTGTTGCTGTTGGTATCAATCATTATCTGGTACTCATAAATTTTATCGGATTTGAGAGTTGCCGATCTCACCAAGACCGGCTTGTTAGTAGTGCTCTGGGAGTACAACACCACCATTTTAAGGCCCAGGCCGAACACTCCCCTGTGTTGCTTTATTTTATACTTACTACTGTAAAAGACTCGGCCGAAGACGTTGGGAATCTCGTTACCGGGTATGCCAATGCCGTTGTCCTCGGCATAAACCGAAACCCACCCCTTCTGCTCGTCTTCAATATTCACCCTGAGGTAAATCGTGGGAAGTATTCCGTAAGTCTCAGTGGCGTCTAGGGAGTTCTCAGTAAGCTCTCTTATAGTCTGGTACAACGCCCTTGTGGGATTGTGGAAACCCGCCAGCTCCCTATTTCGACGAAACCACTCAGCTACAGGCAACGCTTCGTACGCATACATTGAAGTCACGACGAGCCACACGGCAAATTATATAAGTTTTAACGCCGTGTAAAACCCGCTCTTTGCTCTCCGCTTGTCTGTGGCGTCGCGAATTAACGCGCGGCGTCTAGCTGGCCGGCGCAAGACTAAGCCTTGCGATATTTAAAAAACAGTACAATGATCTCCTCTTGTCTCTGAGGATCGGGGTAGTACAAATATTAGGGCAGTGAGAATGGCGTTAAAATGGCTCCCGACGGAAAGGGCTAGCGACAAAGTGGGAGTTGTGGTTTTGCACAAAACGTAGAGAAAGATCACAGCGCTTAATGTGGGCAGCTGAGAGGTAGAAATGGAGAGTAAAATGATATAAAGCCATAACTTGGTAGGCCCCATGTTCCCACCGGCAATGGCAGGTTACGATCGCGCAATAACAATCTTCTCGCCTGAGGGCAAAATATATCAAGTTGAGTACGCCGGCGAGGCGGTAAAGAGGGGGTGGCCGACCGTCGGCGTTAAGTGTAAAGCAGGCGTCGTGCTCACGGCAGAGAAGAGGAAGATCTCAGCGCTGTTTGATTCATCTTCTCTAGAAAAAATTTATTTAATTGATGAGCACGTCGCGGCATCTCCCTCAGGCCTCCTCGCAGATGCTAGAATCCTTATAGACTACGCCAGAGACGTGGCTTTAAGCCACAGGTTTATTTACGACGAGCCAATAGACGTGGAATTCTTAACAAAAGCAGTATGTAATTTAAAACAACAGTACACCCAGTTTGGAGGCGCCAGGCCCTTCGGAGTAGCCCTTCTTATAGCCGGCGTTGATAGACACGGCGCTAGGCTGTACCAGACTGATCCCTCAGGGGTCTACATAGGATACTTCGCCACTGCCATAGGCGCTGAGTCTGGCACAATTACAGAATTCTTAGAGAAGAACTACAAATTCGACATGGAAATGGGGGAGTGTATAGAATTGGCATTAAAAGCGTTGGCGTCTGCGGTGGAGATAACAGATAGCGCAAACGTCGAAGTGGCATATGCGACAATAGAGGAGAAGAAAATGAGGAAAATGAGCCAAGACGAAGTGGCCTCGCTACTTACTAAACTAGGGCTACTTAAAAAGAGCTAACAAGCTCTTAAGAGTATAAACAACTCCCTTATTAACTCTCCGGGGGTCTTGCCGGCCTTAAATACAGACGTCGATATTGTAACGTTTACCTCTTCTCCTCCCTTGACAGTGATATAATCTGCACCGTTTATCTTCGCGAGGGCGCTCTTAACACACTCAGCAGTAGCGCCCCTTATTATACAAGACACGTCTTTACCAGCACTGTACTCCATATCGCATTCTATATAGACCTTCTCGCTGTGAAGTACATACAGACTCACTACGGCCTATTCCTCCTCGTTTAAAAATATTTTATGAATATACTACCAGTGTCGTGTCCCGTGTCTCTCCTCTACGCCAGAGCCTATATACATGCCACCGAGGATCCTGATAGAGTAATCCGCGCGCTTAAAAATATCGTAACTAGCCGATTTACAGTAAGAAGCGCTAGGGGGCACTACGGAAATCTAATAAACATTATAGAGGCTAAGCTGGAGGACTGTGAGGCGCTGGAGGCCCTTAAGTCTATACTAGCCAGGCTGGACGACGTGGAGTTTCTGTTGATGGTGTCAGGAGTAGAGGGGTCTAGGCTATACGCCAAATTTGATAAACAACAAGCCTACAGAGGGATCTTGAAAATATCACACGGCGACGACGTTATATACCTAGAGGTCAGGATGAGGTCATTAGTCGTTAAAGATGCCCGGAATTTTCTCTCCACCCTGAGAGAAGCGTTAAAAAGATAGCGCTTCAAACAGCCATGGAGCGCTTGCCCGAGGATGTTGTAAAAAGGCTAAAAGATATGGCTAACAGAATAGAAGGCGTTGGCGCCAGGGCAATTATTAATTACATAATTTACGAATTCGAAGTGGGCGGACCTACAAAGGAGGTGTTGCAAGAAGCCGAAGAAATGGCGAGACGAGAAATGGAGGAGTTGAAAGCGCTGATAGAAGTAGTCAATGAGCTTAGGAATTTAATTGCGTAAACGTGTACTATACGTTTACAGCATTAACTCAACTACTGACTTATTGGGCAGATTGAACCAATCAACAACTTCGCTGTTGTGAATCTCGGCTATTACTTTTGTGGACTTCTGCCGGAGTATAGCGGCAAGCGCCTCGGCTGTATTTTTCGTCAGGCAATAGTCGAGGTTGTCAATAAGTAGTAAATCAGGTTTTAACTCAAGCGCGACGGCTATGGCAAGTAGGCTTTTTATAGAACACGGAGCTTTTGACAGCGGCATTTTTCCCCTTTTTGTCGACACAATTACGCCGACAAACCCCGGCTTAGCTAAGCCCACAGATATGGAAAAGCCTAATTTCCTGAAAGCCGTTCTTATGGAATCATAAGCCGAGGGGTTATAAAGCGCGAGATTAGACAGCACGGCGGCTAAATTGCGGCCGTGGCGCTCGAGCGCGTTAATCTGTTTAGTAGATGCGTCTACTAACGACCTCGGGCTTATGTATGGGCCTAGAAATTGCGCCTTGACGCTAAACGCTTTTCTAGCGGCTAACAACAGAGAGTTAAGTCTTTCAATATCCTCGTCTGCGACCACAGATACATGTTCCTTAGTTTTCACCTCAGGCATAACAACATCTGCGTCTGTCACCGCTATGTCTATTGGCTTTATTAACCTGTGGGCGCCCTTTGCGGGGACGAATTCAAAGGCGATCTCCTCGCCTTGTGTGGAAATCGTCTGTCTCACTCTATTCCTAGTGGCGGTGATTGAATAGATTACTTCTCCGCTCTGTGCGTAAAAACTCCACTCAATTCCCAGTTTAGGCAATCTCTTGCCCACACTAGACAAAACTCCATATACTAACTTCAGGAAGGTAGATTTGCCTGTGCCTGTTACGAAAACGACGTTAGTTAGACGCACAGCGGCCTTTCTACCTCCTAAGCCTACCTCTACGTATTCAATCATCAAGCGAAAATCTATAATTGTATTAAAACTAAGAGGCTGTGCTACCGCTAGAGTTCTTAACTAACGAGGTGTTGGTGCCGCTCAAGGGATTAATAGCACACGAGCTTGCTGAGAGGGGCTACTCCCAGAGCCGTATAGGACTGCTGTTAGGAATATCTCAGCCCGCGGTTAGCGCGTATTTAAAAAGCCCAAAGGCGCATTACGAGGAGAGACTATTAAGAATATTAGATCGCAGAGAGCTCTCACGCCTAATTAGATCACTAACAGCGCTCGTGGAGTATGCAAGCGCCGAGGAGTTCCTTAGATACATTAACAACTTCTCCTTAGGCCTCCTCTCCTCTCTGCGGCTGTGCCCGCTACACAGAACGGCCTATCCAGAACTGCTAGGTTGCGACATATGTAAGGACATTCAAGTCTATACAGAGACTACGAAAAGCGTGGAGACGGCGTTTGAAATACTCAAGCGGTGTGAAAATTGTTACAAACTCGTGCCTAAGGTATTAATGAACATAGTAGAATTAGGCCCTGAGGGCGGAGTGGGGTTCCCGGGGAGGATTCACGTTGAGGGAACGCAGTTAGCCGCCAAGGGTAAGCCGAAGCCTGGCGCGTCGCGTTTCTTGACGAGTTTATTAGAAGAAGTAAATAAATTACGCCCCGAGATAAAGGCCGTAGCCAATATAGCATATTTGGCGAGGACTTGCGTTGGGGAGAAATTCGCCGCGGCTGAGGTCGGGCCTAGCAATAGCGAAGAGGAAATAATCTCTAATATAGCCTCGGCGTTTCGGAGCAGTGTATATGATGTAATATACGACAAAGGCGGTGAGGGCATAGAGCCAAACGCCTATGTTTTTGGCGCCGACGCCGTCGACGTAGCCACAAAACTGCTAGAAATCGCTAAATGTATAAAGTGAGGACCCGTTGCCCCACCTTTTCGGCGACGGATCTCAACGCCGCACAGCGCGGCGGGCTTTTGGGCACCTAAAGATTATAAACACGTCTAGAGAAGCTATGCGATGACTAAAAAGGTGGCCGTAGCTAAGCTTGATAAAGGCGGGGAGCACTTCGAGATCCTCATTGATCCAGACGCCGCCTTGGAGTTGAAGATGGGCAAGCCGCTCGGCATAGATAAGGTGTTAGTCCACGAGGAGATCTATAAAGATGCCAAAAAGGGGCTCCGCGCCTCAGAACAGGCGTTGAAAAAGGTTTTTGGCACGACAGATGTGAGGAAAATCGCCGAGATTATTATAAAAGAGGGCGAAATACCGCTAACGGCCGAGCAGAGGAGGAAGCTCATAGAGGACAAGAAGAGACAGATAGTTGAATGGATATCAAGGAACTGTATTGACGTCAGGACAAAGACGCCAGTACCCCCGCAGAGAGTTGAAAACGCGCTGGAACAAGCCCGCGTATCAATAGATCCGTTTAAATCGGTGGAGGAACAGGTACAGGAGGTTCTAAAGGAGATACAGAGGATAATTCCAATAAAAGTGGCCACAGCGCGGGTGGCCCTGGCGGTCTCCTCCACATATGCCCAGAGGGTAAAGGGGCTAGTGGCAAAAATGGCCAAAATCGTAAACGAGAGGTATAAGTCGGACGGCTCGTGGGAGGCCTTGCTGGAACTGCCCGCGGGGCTACAAGACGTATTAATAGCAAGGGTAAACGACGTCACTCACGGTGACGCGGATATAAGAATTCTCGAGATAGTGTACTAATGTATTACGTCACGCCACGTCAGTTAGTATTCCCAGGGGATGTAATAGCGACTGCTGACAGCAAAGTGGAGGGACCCGTCTATCTCGACAACGGGAAGTATAGAAGTCTCGTGGTGGGCCTCGTGGAGTTCCGAGAAGACGTGGTGGTGGTAGTTCCGCTGGAGGGGACTTACAAGCCGAAAAAAGGCGACTTAGTTATCGGTTATGTCACCGACGTATTGGCCACGGGATGGGAAGTCGACGTGAGATCATTTATGCCGGCATATCTCCCCGTAGGCGAGGCCCTCCACAGACACGTGGATTTGGAAACCACGCCGTTAACCACTTTTCTCAATATTGGGGATGTAGTAGTGGCAAAGGTGAAAGACGTAGACTTAACAGACGAGTACCCAATAATTCTCACGTTAAAAGACGAGAAAGTGGGTAAAGTAGAAAGCGGCACTGTCGTCGAGATAACCCCCGTAAAAGTCCCCAGAGTGATTGGGAAGAGAGGTAGTATGTTAAACACGCTAATGGAGCTGGGGTGCGACATAGTCGTGGGGCAAAATGGGAGAATATGGGTCAAGTGTAAAGATCCCAGAGACGAGGTATTCTTAGCCAGCTTAATAAGGAAAATCGAGGCTGAAAGCCACGTGATGGGGTTGACTGACAGGATAAGAGCGGAAATAGAAAACTATAAAACGTCGAAGCAACAAGGCACCGTATGAAAAGGCCGCCTGTGCCATTACTCCAAAACGGAGTCAGAGCCGATGGCCGTACTCCAGATCAGATGAGAGAGGTCAAGATCGCAGTAGGCGTTGTGAGCAACGCCGACGGCTCGGCGATGGTGTCCTACGGCGCTACTACCGCCGTGGCTGCGGTATATGGACCCAGGGAGATGCACCCCCGCCACCTCTCTCTGCCAGATCGCGGCGTAATGCGCGTCAGATACCACATGGCGCCCTTCAGCACTAAGGACGAGAGGAAAAGCCCAACTCCCAGCAGGCGGGAAATTGAAATAAGCAAAATTCTCCGAGAGGCCCTTGAGCCGGCAATAGTGTTGGAGCAGTACCCGAGGTCTAGAATTGATGTGTTTGTGGAGATACTACAGGCGGACGGGTCGACTAGAGTGGCCTCCCTCACTGCAGCCTCCCTCGCGCTGGCAGATGCCGGCATTTACATGAGGGACTTGGTAGTTGGCGTGTCCGTGGGCCTTGTTGATGGAACCGTCGTGTTAGACCTCAACGGGCTAGAGGATCAATACGGCGAAGGGGACCTCCCCCTTGGATATATGCCGAATCTCAAGCGCTTTACTCTATTGCAGTTAGACGGGGCGTGGACTAGGGACATGTTTTTACAGGCGCTTAACCTCGCAGTAAGAGGGGCTGAGTACGTCTATCAAATCGCCAGAGATGCGTTGAAAAACAAATATATGTCAATAGCTGAGGAGATATACGGGAGGTAACATGGCCTCGATTTCGCCCTACGGCAAGCGGTTTATTTCTTACCTCCGCCGGGAGCAGATAAGGAGGTTGTTAGCCACGAAGTACAGAGTCGACGGCAGAGGGCCAGAGCAGACTAGAAACGTGGAGATAAACGTGGGCGTTGTCAAAACGGCGGACGGCTCAGCCGAGGTGAAGCTGGGCAAGACGCATGTAGTCGCGGGGGTTAAGGTGGGGCTGGGACAGCCCTTTCCAGACGCGCCTGACGAGGGCGTCTTGGTGGTCAACGCCGAGGTTTTGCCCCACGCCTCGCCGTATACAGAGGTGGGCCCTCCCGACGAATTTGCCATAGAGCTGGCAAGAGTTGTAGACCGCGGCATTAGGCACTGCGGCTACGTTGACTTTAAAAAACTGGCAGTAGAGGGGGGGAAGGCTTACGTCCTTTGGATTGATCTCTACGTAATTAATGACGACGGCAATTTAATAGATGCTGCGAACTTGGCCTCTGTCGCCGCCCTTAAAAATACACAACTGCCAGTGGTGGTTAAAGACGAGGCCGGCGTTGTGAAACTAGATCGTAACAATAAGGCGCCTCTGCCGGTGGATATAAGCAAAGCGCCAATCGCCGTGTCGGTGGGGAAGATAGGCAACGTCCTCTTTCTAGACCCCACGTTTGAGGAGGAGCTCAGCTTAGACGGCAGAATTACCTTCACATTCTCAGAGGATAAAATCGTCGCGGCGCAGAAGACGCTGGGCTACTTCACTCAGTCGGAAATAGAAGCCGCACTCAATTTGGCGCTGAGGGGACGGGACAGATTACTCGAGGCGTTAAAAAGCGCCCTCAAATAGGGCCGAAGGCGGCGACTTACTTCTGTTGAGGAAAGAATAAAAATATGTATTAAGAATGGCACCGCCCTCTTAGTAATTATGGAAGACGGCGTGATGAAATACGATACCATAACGTGGAGAGGGAAATACCTGCCAACCGGAGACTGCAACGCGTATATTAAAGTTCTAAAATTGGCTTCTTAACCAGGGCGTAATCCCTGCGCGTTTTGTGTGGCGTTATGAAAACGACACGCTGTATATTAAACCCGGCGTGGAGTTAAGATTTTCGAAGCCTGTAGAGGCCTCTGAGAATAGGCAATGCCACATATTACTACTTTGACGGCAATACGATCTTGCTCCCCGCAGGCTATATATACAGAGCGGCTACTTATGTCCCAGCGCAAGTGGGAGGCTGCCGGTTAAAAGGCCCTGTGATAACCCGCTACGGCTTAGCGCATCTGCCCCATCCCTTGCCGAAAGTCTAACCCCGTTTCAACCGGAGAAGGCGTGATTACAGTCTTTATTAAGCGATTTAATTTAAGGCGGCTAGCCTCTTTGGCGCCATGCGGCAACGATATGTAGTAGGCTTAGGCAAAATGCTCAAAATTTATAAACGGGGGTAATGGCTCCGCATATGCCATTTAGTCACACTAAAATTGTGGGTCCCGCTGGAAGATACGGCGCGAGGTATGGAATGGGCCTCCGTCGCAAAGTCACAGCTATTGAGGTAAAACAGAGAGGCAAGCACAGGTGCCCTAGCTGTAGATCGCTTGTAAGGCTTGAAAGAATAGCCTTCGGCATTTGGAGGTGTCCAAAATGCGGCTTTACCTTCGCGGGCGGGGCGTGGACGCCGCAGACAATTATGGGCAAGGCCCTCGCCCCAGAGGAGTTAAAGGAAGTTGAGGCGCAAAAAGCTAAATGGAAGGAGGCTGTAAAGTAATAATAACCACCTCACGAGAACCCTCTAAGAAAACCCTCGAACTTGTCAACGACCTCGTAAACTCACTCCCCGGCACAAGCAAAATTGTAAGGGGGAAGAAATCTTTCATTACGCTTTTAGAAGAGGCAGTAGCTTGCGGGGCGCGCTACATCGCCTTTATCTGGGAAAGGCGGGGTATGCCCTTTGCCCTGTTGTTTTACGACGTAATTAACAGAGAGTGGAAGCCTTACATGCTAAAAATCTCAGGGATAAAGACGAGGAGGGAATTCCCAGTTTTCATATCCCGAAGACCGCCTGCTAAAAGCGCCGTAATTGTAGATTTATCTGAGGGCGAGGTTGGGGACATATTTACAGAGATTTTCGGATACCCCATATTATACAGCCTAGACGCCGTGAGGGGGCTTTTCGACACTGTAGTTTTAATAAGACGCACCGACGGCTACCTAGTAGAGCTTCTCGGTAGCGACTTGGGGCCTAGGGCGTCGAGTATAAGAATTAAAAAAGTAGTATATAGACATGTATAGACTTATTATAGATGTTGGGGACGACGACCTTGCGCTGAGAGTTTTTAAGATACTGGAGAGGGAGGTGCGATTCCCGCGTGGTCGCCTTTACGTAGAGGGGGAAACCATCGTCGCCGAGGCTACAGACGCCTCAAGCTTGCGGTCACTTTCGCATACTGTAATGCGAACACTATACGTGGTACAACACTTGGAGGAGATGTAGAAAACTATTTAAAATAGGAGGTACGGGTTGCCAATGGCGCAAATCCCGCCATCACTGCAGGACTTGGTAAATAGGTTTAACCAGGCCCAAGCCCAGTTACAAAACGTGTTGCTTAGAAAACAGCAGTACGAGGCCGAGTTGAAAGAAGTGGAGAAGGCTATTTCTGAAATCGAAAGACTGCCACAAGACGCCAAGATTTTTAAAAACGTGGGCAACTTCCTCGTGCCCCAGAGCCGCGATGTAGCATTGCAAGAGCTCAGAGATAGGAAGGAATTATTGGAATTGCACGTCAAGACTCTTACGCGACAAGAATCCATGTTGAGAGAACAACTCGACAAACTTCGCGAGGAAATAAACAAAGAGCTGGCTAAGCTCAAGGGCGGGGCTACCGAGGCGGCAAAAGGAGGAGGATAGCGTAATGGATGAAATTAACGAATTTATTTCTGCCCAGATTGTCAAATTCCTAGAGAAAAAGCTAGGGGGCGCGGCAAAGCACTTCACGGTTTTTGTCTCTTATAGGAGCGACGGCGTAGACATCGACGTGGAGGTAGACGCAAGCGTGTTAGTAGACGATGCTTATTTGCAAAAAGTAGTCGACGATGCGGCGGATCTAGGCATATGTTTGGCTGATATAATCAGAGAGAAGGGATGGCCAATTAATCCCAATGATATTGGAAAATGTTGGAGGAGTTAAAAGGCCTTTTGAGGGGAGTTGCGCGAGTAGCTGTAATAACACACCGTAGGGCAGATGCAGACGCGTTGGCATGCGCTAAAATATTAGAGCTGGTGATAAAAAGACTGGGGGTGAACGTGGCTGCAGTGGTATGTCCTGAGGGGTCTCCTCTCGGCGGATGTGTCGAAGAGGTCCCTAAAGACGTCGATTTATACGTCTTAGCAGATGTGGCTTCGGTTAGCCAAATACCTCCTGTTTGCGGGAGGTGTGTGAAGATAGATCACCACGTAATTGGCGACGAAATTCCTGGCATAGTTGTAAACAGGCCGAGCTGTACCGAGGTGGCGTTAATGCTGGCGGAAGAAGCTGGAATTGATATCCCGCCTGACGTTGCTAAATTGGCCGTACTGGGAATATATACAGACACTGGGAGGCTGAGAAGAGCCGACGGGGAGACTTTTAAGCGACTAGCCGTTCTGTTAAACAAAATAGGGAGTGCTTTAGGCGACGTCGTAGGTCCAGAGGAGAGAGGAAGAGAAATCCATGTGACGATGGCTTTGTTAAAGGGCATGAAGAGGCTAGAGGTGTACAAATCGTCTGTCGGCATAATATGTACATCATTTGTAGGCGCGCATGAGGCAGATCTGGCTAATTTACTCCAATCAGTGGGGTGTAGAGTGGCGATAGTGGCCTCGCTAAAAAAAGACGGGGTACACTTGGTGTTTAGATCGCGGGATTTAAACGTGGCAATGTTAGCCGCATCGCTGGGGGCTGGGGGAGGCCACAGAGAGGCCGCCGTGACTATTATTAAAGAAAGGGTTAGTAAAAGCCAGTTGCCAAGCCTTTTGAGGAAAGTCGTAAAGACGCTGTTTCCTGACGCCCGCCCCCTAGTCTAACAGCTCAACTCTCCTAGCCCTAAAGCTACAGGCGGGACACCCATATATACTCTCCACAACTCTGCCTCTATACTTTCTGGAGAAGTACCTCTCCTGTCTGTAGAGGTACAGGTATTCTTTTGTACACTGTGGACATCTGTACTCAGACTTTACGCCTCCCCCCAGTTTATGCGGCTTTTCAACCATCGCCCTGCCCAGCGCCTCCTCTAACCCAGTCTCGAGATCAACGGAACTTACGCCCAGTAGCTTTACATCGAACTGTACTCCGTACCACCTGTGGGCCCGCTCCAAAAGCGAGCTGAGATAGTCCACTAACACATAGGGCCTGTAAGACACGACCACCAGCACGTCTAGTGAGTCTATGTAAAGAGATTTTTTCAAATCATCAATATCGTCAAATGTCGGAAACTCCTCGCGCGGGCACCAGAATCCTATTCTCAACGCGCCAACTGAGGCCACCACTAGCTCAACCCACTTCCTCTCCGCATATATGCCTCTCTCTCCCAGATATTCCACGACTGCGTTGCACTCCACGACGTTGAAAAGGCAAAAGTATATATACGATGTTAAGACGGCACGCTCAGTGAGGTGCCCAATGTTCCGCCCAACGGCAGACGGCATGCGGTGTGTGTTAATGCCCCCTGAAGAGTGGAGGACCAGGAGGACCCATCTCGAAAAGTATTGTAACAACGGAGGCAATGGGTGCCCCGTCTATGCCCAGTATTTATCAAAGAAAGGGTAATAGTATTACAAGCCGCTTATGTTGACCGCGCAAGGAGAGACTGCGGTCAATTCCCTCGTTAAGCCCCACTTCGTAACGCCTTGTCGCCTCTTCGCTAACTGGCTTTCGTCACTTCAAGAGAAAATTGGCGAAGTTGCGAGACAACGCAGTATAATGCGCATGGCATAGCGCTGAAAACAACTGGGCACTTTTAAGCGCCTTTTTACCCACTCTTAGGTGGAGGGGGTTTTCAAAGCGTTGAAATACGACTACACTCCGCGGCTCTTTTCCAGCGTTTGACACTACGCTTGAACTTACAAAAAAGGCCCGTTGTTAAACACGCCGGAGGGACGTTCTGCAGAGTGAGGGAGAGGCGGGCTGGGCGGCGCGTTCTCAATCTGGCAGGGAGTTGTCAATACGTGGCGAACTATGGCAGGCGCATAGCGCAGATATAAAATCCCCTCAAGGGCGCTGAATAGGACAGTACGCCTCGGCTGGGAGCAGAATGTTAAAACCAGAGGTTGGGAAAACACATGGAGAAACCGAGAAAAAGAATAAAAACACCCGACATTATACCGTGACAGGGCCCGTAGCTCAGTCAGGATAGAGCGGCGGTGGACCCAGCCTCGGTCCGCCGAGCCTCCTAAGCCGTAGGTCGTGGGTTCGAATCCCACCGGGCCCGCCACCTTCGCCGAGTTTCTTCACTAGTTATCCGCTGTTATTCCGTCTTGCGCTCGACATAGCGCCCCGAGGCCCTTATCCGTAACAATTCTCTCTCCACTGCCGCAGCTCTTCCTCCTACTTCCTCTCTGTAGCCGCTCCAGAATAACGCCTTGAGCTCCTCTGCCTTTTCGCCGTATAGATCAAGAGTTCTGAACAAGACGTTGATATCTCTGGCTAGTAATACGGCGGTTTTCCTCGTCCACCCCATTCTCTGCTCGCCCAAACCGAAGTCTATAAAACAGAGTTGCCCCCCTGTCAGAATTATATTAGTGGGGGCTAAATCGCCGTGTATTAGCCCGGCCTTGTGCATTCTGCCTACATATACGCCTACTTCTCGTAAGTAACTGTAATTTCCCTCATTTAGCAAATCGCGCAGATTTTTTCCCTCGACGTACTCCATTAGTATTTTGGCCTCTCCGGGATCAAAAAAATACACGGCGGGAACTCTTAGCCCGAGACTATAAGCTATGTACATATTTCTCACTTCATTTATAGTCCTCCTCCGCCTGATGTGGTAGTCCAAGTTTGGATCTCTATACATCTTTGGCTTTCTCCACTTTAACACCGCCTTCAGCCCGAACCAGTCTACTAGATAAATTTCGGCCTCGGCGCCCTTAGCTATCAACTCCACGACTCTTGTCAACTTCTATTTAATAAGCCGTGCGCTGTAATTTTTTTTTAATTAACTACTCAGTGTTCTCGTGTCGTGGATTATCTACAGGCCTGACGCCGTGGCGATTTGGCAAGAACCCGTAGTGAGAGAGCGGCTTAGATGGTATTACTCCGTGATGCGAGATACCGCGCCGGCTAAGTTCCACATAGCGGCTAGAGTGGAGGCGCCTCATGACTACGCCTCTATGGACGACTCCAGTTTGTGGAAGTTGCACGACGAGCTTGGACGCGCGTTTGACGAGGAGTGGCGCCGCCAAAAGGAGCGCCCTGATATATCCCTCACGAGGCGAGAGCTCCCCAAGGCTTCTTTTCTCGACGTGAAGATAGAGCTCGCCAAGAGGCAACTTAAACGCTGTATGCTCTGCGAGAGGAGGTGCGGGGTTGATAGATACTCTAAAAAAGGAGCGTGTCTTCTAGACGCCAAGCCGCGAGTGGCTAGTTTCTTCCACCACCTCGGCGAAGAGGCGCCTTTGGTTCCCAGCGGCACTGTGTTCTTCTCCGGTTGCAACTTCCGATGCGTCTATTGTCAGAACTGGGACATTTCGCAATTTTCAGAATCGGGCATTGAGGTAACCGCTGAAGCCCTGGCGGCAATTCAAGCCAAGCTGAGAGAAGAGGGAGCTCGTAACATCAACTGGGTCGGCGGAGAGCCTACGCCTAATATACCGTATATACTTGAATCCCTTAGAATACTTGCGAGAAGGGGGGTTAATGTGCCGCAGTTGTGGAATTCGAATATGTATTTAACCCCCGAGGGCCTCGCGCTTATTCTCCACGTAATAGATATATGGCTTCCCGATTTTAAATATGGAAACGACGCCCACGCCTTGAGGTATTCGGTGGCTCCCCGCTGTTGGGAGGTCACCACCAGGAATTTCTCAGTGATTTGCAAGAGGCGCGAAGACATAATTGTGCGCCACTTAGTGTTGCCTGGCCACGTGGAGTGTTGCACAAAACCTGTGCTGAGATGGCTCGCCGAGAATTGCAACCATGCCCTTGTGAACATTATGGATCAATACCGGCCCGAATATCTTGTCGAGAAGCTGAATCGCTATAGGGAGATTAAGAGAAGAGTTTCAGAAGAGGAGATGGAAGAGGCCTATAGATATGCAGATTCTCTAGGCCTCACGTGGCGGGAAATCACTAGGTAGATCTAAGCGTATAAACTCTGCCTCCCTCGTATTTCACGTCCACTTTCCCCGTTAGGAGGAGTACTGCGGGTAAATACGGGCTTTCTTCTATGCGCCTCCTCATTTGCGGCTCTCTCAACGCTGTTTGCCATGCCTCGTGTATTTTAGCCGGGGGGGCCAACCTCAGCGCCCGCTCAATTAATTTTGTCGTGGTTTTAACGCACTTTCCCTCTGGGCAGTCCTTGCCCGACGCTATAACTTTCACTGAATAGTAAAGCATTGGTATTGTTATGCCCAAACCCACATTTAGATCTCTATAGATTACTGCAGATCTATTCCTCCACTTAACTGCAATGCGCCACAACAATTGGGAAACTACGTCAAGGTCGTCGACGCCAACCGCGCCGCTTCTTATAATTCTATCTGCAATGTCCTCCTCATCGTCTCCCTTAATTTGGAGAGCTCTGAGCTGGACTACTACGTCAAAATCCCGCCCGTCTCTCCCGCCGCCTAACACCTTTGAGCTGAGCGCCTCTATTGGCTTGCCGCTAGTGAGGAGTTTTTCAAACCCCTCTATTTTAGCGCATGTATATACGGCGAAGGAGGTGGAGTTGCCGGCGACTACTGACTTAATTAGTGGGGGGCCCGCTACCCAACATTCCCTATCTCCTATGAGCTTGTATATCGCCGTGTGGAGCTTGGGCACATATCTCACCTCGGCGCCGTAGTTGTCAATTGCCTCGAGAACTGCGATTTTGTTAAAAACGGGGCCTGAAGTAGCCACAGTTAGTTTGACGGACTGGGCGAGGGCCAAGACGCCCAAACCCCCCAAAGGGCTTGAGGCCACTAATATTTGCCTTGGCTTTATATTCTCTATGCATTCTTGCAACGAGATGCAGAACATGGCCCTATCAACTCGCCGGTTTATAAGTGTAATGCTAGCCTTACAGAGGGCTTAGGATCTGCAACGGCGTTGGCAGAGACGTTAAAAAAAGACTGGCAATGAGACAGAAGCCGAGACCAACTTAAATTATTTCAGACGGGCAATAAAAATACCCTTTAGCTCCTCTTGGCGGGCACGTAAATCTCCGTCCTATGGCCCTTTGCTACTAGCACTAAGTCGCCTCTCTCCTTTAAATTCCTCAAGACTTTAAACGCCACTGACATCTTTATGCCGTATTTAGAGGCAATTTCATAAGGCGTGATAACTCTCATATTCTGTACCTCTTTTGCAATAGCTTGAAACACTTTTTCATCAAGAACTTGTATAGTCCTCTTCGCCGGCGTTTCCTCCTTCTTCACTTCCTTTTTAGCCTTCTGCGCCTGTTGAGCCTTTTCCTTCTCAGCCTTTTTTGCCAGCTGGCTTAGAGTTGGCTTTTTCTTTCCGCCCATGCTCTCAACATAGTCCGTTATTAAAAGCTTTCACGCTATCTAGAAGAGTTTTAGTATTACTAACGAGCTCTTAGGAGGACATTTTGTGGGGTGGGGCGGTTAGTTCTTTCGTGACAGAGAAGGTGGGCGACGCCTCTAGTATACGACGCCCCATCGGGATTGTTAAGAGTTAAAGGGGTATTCCCCCCCTCTTGACTAATTTCTTTAAATTCACGACTCCCTCTTCTCTTAGTTCTACCACATCGGCAGATCTCAGTATTTCCAATGCAGTTCTTACGACTCTTGGCTCCGCTTTAGATATGCGTGACACATCTTCTATAAGGCGTATTACGCCTGTGCTGGGGTATACCGCTAAGTAGTTAGTTATGGCTTCAAACACCGCCTCTGCTTTTGTTTTGTCGACTTTAGCCTCGTTGGCGAGCAAGGCGACTAGCATGTCATAACTCGTGCGATCCTCTTCTTTTTGAGTTACTTGTTGTTGCGCCGGTTTCTCAACACGCGCTGGCTGTTGCGTTGCCTCTTGTTTTTGTGTCTGTTTTGATTGAGTGAGTTGTGTCTGTTTGCGCGTTGTGGCGGGTTTTGTCTGTTTCGCCTCCTTCTGTGCTGCGCGCCTCTGTGGCGCTAGAGTTATGGTTTCGGCCAGCTGTATTACAGTATTGCCAAACACGGCCTCAGGCCCTGATGCCAAGCAACCAGTCTTTATACATATTATAGTGTTGGCTAAAACCCCCAGCGCCTCTTTTCTTATTTTGCCTGACTTGTAAAGTTCAGACAGCACTGTACGTTCTCAGCTTTAGGTTATAAATTAAACCTCCTTAGTCTCTACAAGCCTCCAATATGCTATTTTGCCTCTCTTAACTTCTTTGACAATATTTTCTTTTTCAAGTAGCTTGAGGATATAGAATATCTGGGAGTGGCTAAGCCCTGTGAGTTGTATTAATTTGCTAGTGGTCAACTCGCCATAGGTTTTCAGATATTCAATAATCTGCTCTTTTCGCTCAAAAACTTTGTCAGTCTGCCTTCTGGGCATGTAGTAATTAGACAAAGTATTTTTTTCACTGTTGTTCAACTGAGATATTATATGTGTAATGTTTCAATAGTAGCCACCTATATTATTCGAATAATTTAATCATCTTCCTCATTTTTAAATATTGCGCGTAATCAATATATATTTTATCGCGTAACATATCTTCTACCGTAGGCACGCCCGATTTCTGCCTCTCAGTTATTAGTTCTGTGACTGTGAAGACGAACGCGTTTGAGCCAGCGCCGCTGCCAAAAGGCACTAGGAGTATTTTGTCGCCGGGTTTTGCAATATCTAATACTTTGGCGAAGCCCATCAGCGCTGAGGCGTTGTAGGTATTGCCTATGTGCGTTACCACTATGCCTGGCTTTACCTTTTCCATGGGTATGTTTAACATAGAGGCGGCGCGGACTGGGAACCTGCCGTTAGGTTGGTGAAATACTACATAGGCGAAGTCAGACGGCTTGTAGCCGTATCTTTCCATTAATCCCCTAGCTGCGCCGATTATATGCCTGAAATAGGCAGGCTCGCCGGTGAAGCCTTCGCCGTGCATGGGATACGGCGATCCCTCCCTCCTCCAGAAGTCGGGAGTGTCTGACACGTAAGAATACACGGCCTCAAGTTCTGCCACGACGCCGTCTCTGCCGACAATTAAAGACGCCCCCCCGCTGCTGGCTGAATACTCCAAGTGTTCCCCGGGCTCGCCTTGCGAGGTGTCCGTGCCGACAGTCATGCCGTATTCTATTCGCCCGGACTCCACTAGCCCAATGGCTGCCACGAGGCCTTCGCTGCCTGCCTTGCAGGCAAACTCCATATCTACGGCAAAAACGTTATTGCTCAGCCCCAGTGCGTCTACTAATATAGAGGAAATGGGCTTAACGGCGTAGGGCTTTGACTCAGTGCCGACGTACACAGCTCCTATGCGCTTCGGATTTATCCCAGCTCTCTTTAGTGCCCTTCTAGCCGCCTCCACCGCGATCGTCACGGCGTCTTCATCTAGGCTCTCTACGCTTTTCTCGTCAACGAGATATACGTCAACTATGCGGAGCGGGTCATCGCCCCAAATCCTTGCGACTTCTTCAGTCCTAATGCGATATTTCGGTATGTAGGCGCCCCAGCTAACAATGCCGACTTTGCTCATAACCCCACGGGCCTGAACTTGTAGCCGTACATGACGAGGCCGTGTTTTCCATCTACCACTACTCTTCTAAATACCACTTCCACCTTCACCCCGGGGGCGAGTTTGTCTGGCTGAACATCGACTATCTGTCCCGCGACTCTGATCCCATTTGCCAGCTCCACTAATCCCAAGATCAACGGTTTCTGTTTTAAAAAATCACTGCCGACTTGGTGAAGCACTGTGTATTCTAATAGCCTCCCCTCTTTGGGAAGCTCCACATCTTCTAGCTCTCTTGAGCCGCATCTACACCTCACCACAGGCGGGTAGTAAACGGCGCCGCACTTTTTACATCTCTTGGCCACCAGGCGGTAGTACTGTGGAATATTCCGCCAGTATATAGGCACGGACTCGTGTTTCATGTTTTTACGTTTTCACCTCATTTTTATATTTTGTCATAAACCTAATACAACTACTGTCGAAATTCTATCCACGCCTCCCATGCTGTGGATTACTCCGTAGTTGCCGTCTACTCGTTTAAACTCCTTTCCCAATAACTGCCAAGCCACTTCTACCAACTGGTAGACGCCAGTGGCCCCGAGCATATTGCCTCTTGATTTAAAGCCGCCGCTGAGATTAACAGGCAGATCTCCCTCTCTCAAGGCCGCCAACGCGCCCCCCCTCTTCACAATGCCAAGCCCTTCTAAGGCGAGGACTCCAAATATAGAGAAGGAGTCGTGAACTTCTGCGGTGGCTATATCTCTTGGAGTAATCCCGGCTTTGTTCAACGCCTGTCTAGCCGCCTCTTGAAGGCTGTATAAGACGTCGTACTCGCCTCTGGAGTTAAAACTAGTGGTATTTGTCGCCGTTGCAGTTGAATATATCTTGGGACCTTCTCGCCTGTTGTTGCACAACACAGCTGCCGCGGCGCCGTCGGCTAAGGGACCTACGTCATATAAGCGAAGCGGTTCGCTGACTAATTCGCTGTTTAATGCGTCTTCAAGTTTTATCGGGCGTTTAAAATAAGCGTATGGGTTGCTCGCCCCGTGCGCATGCATTAGGACGGCCCATCTGGCGAGATCCTCATACTTGTATTCATATTTTTTTAAGTACGTCTTTGCCATTAACGCGGCAAGGGATAGCGGCGTGAAGCCGAAATACCTCTCAAAGTATGTATCTAGTGTAGTCGCGTAAATATCTTGTTGCTGATTGCTGAGAACGTCGTTGGGCTTATCCACGCCAACAACGGCAACGCAGTTGTACTCCTCTGATCTCAACGCGTAATAAGCCAGGGCTATGGCGGCGCTGCCAGAACCATCGCCGTTTTCCACTCTGAAAACTGGCACTTTGTCAATGCCAAGAGACTCCAGTATATAGGCCCCTAGTATTTGTTGTTTATTCGCCAACTCTGTAGTTGAAGATGCAACGAAAACCGCATCGATATCTGTCTTTGCGTCTGTAAGAGCTTTATCTAAAACTATAGCGGCCATGTCGTCGAGGTTTTTATCGTAATGCCTGCCGGCTGGATAAAGGGCTCCGCCTACTATGTATACGTCTTTCATCGAAGAGTTATAAAGCCAACTTATTAAAATGTTTCTAATGGAAGTAAAACTACACGAGTTTGAAAAAGTATATGGCGACGCGAATAAGGCCGCAGAGGCTAGACGGCAGTATTTAGAAAAAGTGACAGGCGTCAAGCTGGAAAATATAGGAAGGACTATAATTGACTTGAACACAGTAGTGGGGAGAAATATTGAAAACGTCATAGGGGCGGTGCAGATCCCCGTGGGAGTGGCCGGCCCCCTCTTAGTGAGGGGGGATTACGCCAACGGTTACTTCTACGTGCCTTTGGCCACAACAGAGGGCGCGCTTGTGGCCTCTGTTAATAGAGGCGCTAAATTCGTCACGGAGTCTGGGGGCGCGAGGGTTAAGGTGTTAAAAGACGGCATGGCGCGGGCCCCCCTTTTTAGAGTCCCATCGCTTATCGACGCCGTGGAGTTAGTGGAGTGGGTCACGGGTCATTTCGAAGAGTTGAAAAAAGTAGCAGAATCTACAACGCGTTTTGGAAAGCTTAAGGATATACAGCATTTTATCGTCGGAAATTACGTATGGCTTAGGCTGGTCTTCTCCACGGGAGATGCAATGGGGATGAACATGGTCACTATTGCCTCAGAGGCCGTTGCCAAGTTTATTCAAGAGAACTTCCCTAAGGCCAAGCTAATTGCGCTTAGCGGCAACATGTGCGTAGACAAAAAGGCCAATGCTGTTAACTTCATATTAGGGAGGGGCAAGACTGTAGTGGCTGAGGCAGTAATTAAGAAAGAGATACTGGAAAGACTAGGCATTACCCCCGAGGATGTTCATAACGTAAATGTTAGGAAAAACCTAATAGGCTCTGCGCTGGCCCACTCCTACGGATTCAACGCCCATTTTGCAAACATAATCGCCGCAATATTCATCGCCACAGGCCAAGACGTGGCCCAGGTAGTTGAGTCGAGCATGGGCATTACCTCCACGGAGGCGCGGGAGGATGGGCTGTACATATCTGTGTTCTTGCCGAGTTTAGAAGTCGGCACGGTCGGCGGCGGCACTGGGCTACCCACACAGCGCGAGGCGTTGGAGCTGTTGGGCGTGGCCGGCTCCGGCAATCCCCCCGGCGTTAACGCTTTGAAATTCGCAGAAATAATCGCAGCGGCCGTATTGGCTGGGGAGTTGAACTTACTAATAGCCCTGGCTAGAAATGAGCTTGCCTCTGCGCATAAAAAACTCGGCAGAGGGGCTAGGTAATTGCTTGAGTTACTCTATGGGCGAACTGGCGTATTTTCGGCAGTAAGTTCTCTATATGCCACAGGGGGTTAACAAAGACAATTAGCCAACCCTTTTTATTGGGGAGTTCAAAAATGCCTACTTTATAATTGGCGTATTTCACTGTGACGTAGTTAAACTCTCCGAGACTCTCGTCTTGGTTTTGCTTTATGATATTAATGATCTCGATTAGATTAGAAACTTGGCGGAGTGTTTTTGCAGTTAAGGTATTTGGGAGGTGGTGTATAATCGGCACACCTCTGTCGTCCAGTATTGTAACGCCGTGTATGGCCTCATTTATTATCTCAGTGACGATAATTCGTTTAAGATCCGTGGCCGCAGACGTCTTGTTTTCCTTTTTATGTGGCGAAACGTAAATTACCACGAAATTAAATGATAGAACTCTTTATAAGCTTTTATAGTGGGGAGGTAATATGCCATTTTGGTTTTTAACCCCCTCCACCTAACTTTAACGTGGCCGAATTTGAAGAGGATTTTGAGGAATTTGAACAGGAAGAGGTGAGAGAGTACGAGGGGGAGGCCATAGAGGAGAGCAAGATCAAAGGAGTAGTGACGTCGTCCGTGCCGCCGTCTATCGTGCTCTCAGTTGTCTACGACGGCGCTGAGGGTAAGGCCTTGGTGAAACTGTACGATCCCCTCACGGACACTGTATATTACTGGTACGACAATACTGGCCACAAGCCTTATCTTATAACATTGAAAACGCCGGAAGAAATTATAGAGAAGTACCCCAATGTATTGCGCCACCCCGGCTTCAGCCATCTGGCCGTGGAGGAGAAGTACGACGCTTTAAACGACAGGAAAATCTTAGTGACGAAGGTATATGCGAAAGATCCCCTCTCTGTAGGCGGTAGTAAGAATTCATTAAGAGACATCCTCAAGGAGACATGGGAGTCGCGAATTAAATACCACCACAGTTACCTTTTCGACAGAAATATAATACCAGGCATGTGGTATAAGTCTAACGGAAACGGCCTCTCGCCTGTGGAAATCTCAATACCCTCTGAGATCAAGGCGTCTCTTAGCAACATTTTTAAGCCTGAACACGCCAAAGTGGCTGAGGAGTGGATTCCCCTCTTCCAAGCCCCCATACCCCATTTAAAAAGAGTTGCAATTGACTTGGAGGTCTACACGCCGCAAGAAAATAAAATCCCAGATCCTAAAAACGCCGAGTTTGAGATAATATCAGTGGCGCTTGTGGGTAGCGACGGGCTGAGGCGCGTTTTACTCCTTAAAAGGCCCGGCTTAGAGATAGACTTGAGGTATAGGCCAGATTACGAAGTTTTATTTTTTGACAGCGAGTACGACCTCATAAGGGAAGTGTTTAAGATAATAGTCCAATACCCCATTGTTATAACTTTCAACGGCGATAATTTCGACTTGCCCTATTTATACAACAGGGCGCTGGCCCTGGGGATGTCTAAAGAGGAGTTGCCAATTGCCGCTAAGCGCGATTACGTAAGCGTATCGCCTGGAGTTCACATAGACACGTTTAAATTCTTCGCCATAAAGGCCATTGAGGCATATGCCTTCGGCGGGGTATATAGAGGGGAGAGGGGGCTGGACGGCATAGCATATGCAATTCTCGGCATTGGTAAAGTTGAGAGACAGAAGAACATCTCAAGGATGAGTTATTGGGAACTCGCCGAATATAACTACAGAGACGCCCTTATTACGCTTTATTTCACTATGTATAACAACGAAATGGTTATGAAGCTCATTTTACTTCTCTCAAGAATAGCTAAAATGCCCATTGAAGACATTACGAGATCTCAAGTCTCTGCGTGGATTCGCAATATGTTGTATTATGAACACCGCAAGAGGGGGTGGCTCATACCAAATAAGGAGGACATTCTTAACGTCAAGGGGCAGACGCACACAAAGGCCATAATTAAAGGGAAGAAATACGCAGGCGCCGTGGTGTTAGATCCGCCTCTCGGCATATTTTTCGACGTCTACGTCCTTGACTTCGCCTCTCTATACCCCTCTATAATTAGCAAGTGGAATCTCTCATACGAAACTGTGAATTGTAGACCAGACGCAGAGAGGCCGATACCTGAACTCCCCCATACGGTCTGTCATGACAAACCCGGCCTTACCAGCACGCTAGTGGGTATATTAAGAGATCTAAGAGTACACGTCTACAAGAAGCTGGCCAAGAAGGCGCCGACTCCCGCGGAGAGACAGTTATACGACGTTGTTCAAAGCGCAATGAAAGTTTTTATCAACGCCTCGTACGGCGTATTTGGCGCCGAGACCTTCCCCTTGTATTGCCCGCCAGTGGCCGAGTTAACCACGGCGCTGGCTAGGTACATAATGACCAGCACAGTTTTAAAAGCAATTGAGCTGGGGCTAATACCCGTTTACGGAGATACTGACTCGTTATTTCTCTGGAATGTATCTGAGGATAAGCTTAAGAAACTAGTTGAGTACACAGAGGAACTGGGCATTGACATAGAACTCGACAAAATATATAAGTTTGTAATGTTCAGCGGCCGTAAGAAGAACTACCTCGGCGTTACAAACGACGGGAGTGTAATAGTCAAGGGAATAGTTGCTAAAAAACGAAATGCACCGCCTATTGTAAAAGAACTAGTAGAAGAAATAATTAACGCCTTGAGAAATATCAACAGCGTTGAGGACATTTCTAAGGTAAGAGAGACAGTGATAGCAATGGTGAAAGAAGTAGAGACTAGAATTAGGGAAAAGAAAATAACTCTTGACAAATTGGGAATAAAAATAGTATTAAATAAAAATCTAAATGAATATACAAAAAATAAACCACAACATGTAAAGGCGGCTGAACAGTTATTGAAATACGGCATTAATGTGGGGAGGGGAGACGCCATAATCATCATTAAGACTAAAGACGCCGTGGGAGTTAAGCCTATACAACTGGCTAGAATAGACGAAATAGACGAAAAGAAGTACTTAGAGTACATCAGCACCTCTCTTGAGCAGATTTTAGAAGCCATGGGGGTATCTATTGAGGAGCTACGCGGCGCTACAAGACTATTTTAAATTTCTCTAGCTGAACTTCGTTAAACTAACTCCTTTAACTCAGTGGGCTCTATCATTCTGTTTTCAAAAGCTCGGCTGACGCTTTCGCATTGCGTAAGCACTTCTGCTCAGCGTCGCCACTTTACGACTAGGCTCTCTACAATATTTCCTCCTTCTCGTTACCGGTTGATCTTGGCATGTTATCTCAGCGGGCTTAAGCTTTTTAAAGACGCCCAGCCCTTGGAGCTAATAAAAACCCTACCCCTTTTTGTCAAAAGTTAGCTTGTCCAATTTAAAGGCATTGCGAGCGCTAATGCCTTTAGCTACATCCATGGAAATACGCCGAGGGGTTAATGCTCCAATTCTTTTGCTGTTTTAATAGTAGAAAAGACGCTTTAACCGTAGAATTCAATTTCGTAATTCAACGGATCGTCGTCTTTGTACCACCAGTAGTACCAACCGTAGTTCCTCCCGCTGATGTCAATAACGCTTACATACTGCGGATCGTATTGAGGACTCTCCGCTTTATAGGGACTTACCGAAATAGTAAATGAAACTGGTCCAATTGAAACGCTAATTGACGTTGAAACCGGCAACTTAATATCTGTCAATGTATCGGCTGGGAAATATATATCCACATCGCCCTTGAAAGGCCCTCTGGCGTATGGCGGGGGTGGGCTAGGCGGCGTGTAGCTGCCGATAATTTGTAGAGAATGTAAACCTCCTATATCTTTTGGATATATTATTTCATAAATGAAATATGTATAGAAATCGCTGTCGTACCACGCGTAGTATTCGTATTGGTAGTAAACGCTACCCCATACAACAGCTCTCTCGCCATTTGAGATATAGTCTGTTTTTTCGGTAGTTACAAATATAACTAACTTTTTGCCTGCTGAGTCCCAAAAACTCGTGGGACAGTGCTCTATATCAGTGGTATAACACGCGGCGGCCCAGCCCTCTAAGTACATGGCGGAGTCTAGGCCTGTGATCCCAAACGCCGTTTTTAACCCAGGTATGCTGTTTAAATACGCCAGCTTTATACTCGCTACGCAATACCCCTTAGCCCAATAGTCTTGGCCATAGATAGGCTCGCCGGAGGTTTCATCAATTGTTATACTACACGATACCGGCTCGGAAGATGCTAGCATTGCGAAGTTACTGCCGCTTTGTCTATCTCCCGCCCTACTGCGTTTCTTTAATTCCGCATGGATGTCTACGTCAGTAATAGGCTTGGTAATTATAGTTTGTACTATTTTGCTAAAGCTGTATACATCGTTTTTATTAACGCAGATTACGCCTACGTAATACTCAGGCGAGTCGTAGAGATAGCGTTTGCCTTCTTCACTCTCCACAGTCCCGACTTGGTACATGTTAATTACGTCTTTTACAGTGACAGTTCTGCCGCTGGGAGATTTCCCTCTGTGTATAAGTGTAGTATAGCCGTCTGCCGTTGGGTTATATTTCGTCGGAAATCTATGTACAATTACAGAACAATTGCCGTAGCCGCTTGGTATGTGTATGTGTAATTTCACAAGAGCCTTTGGCTTGCCCTCTAACCAACTATTAAACAACAATTGTATATCATCGCCGTATTGAGCTGATAATATTACTATAGACAGCAATATTGTGACAACCACTGCTAATACAATGGCGTTTTTCAACATCATAGTATTTCACCACTTTTCTAAATATTTTTTACACTCGATTATAAACGAAAATTATTATAACAAGATGCTAATATAATAATGACATTAAGGAGGTTCTTGTAAAGAATGTTAGGGCATTAAAGAATAGCTATCTCCGTGGTATAACACCTGCATGTGTATTTAACACTTTATAGCATAAAAGACACATATTTCAAATACTACAATAAGGTCTAAGTATTAAACTAATGGTAATATTTACCATATTAATAGTAGTTTTTTAGCTAGGATAAGGGAAATCCCTTAAGCACTTTGTCAAGTACTGTGTAAAAGTGTTGGGGTATAGAGCGTTTGCCCTACTTCGGTATGCTACTCATAGCAAATCGCTATTGAAGTATTGACACATTATGGCCTAGGTCAAGCTGGTATATGCTGAAGACATAGTGAAGAGGCATGGCGAAGGCGCACATCTGCGCGTGTGAAGAGCTTACGTAAAGGGACTGTTGCCAAAGATGCTATTAAGCTACTCTAAATCCCCCTCTTCCTTTGGGCTTGTAAAGCTTTGTATGACCCCTCTTAAAATTTCTTCAGTAGTTGCCTCGTCGATATAGGGGAATATAACTACGGCGTCGCCTACATCTATGCCCTCTACCGACCACTGGGCACTGTGCACTATTTCATACACTGGCAAGGCTATCTCAACTCTATTTTCCACTCTCTTAGGAGAGTATTTGCGCACTTTTTCCAACAGCTCTCTAGATAGCGGCGCTGGGTAGGATATGGAGTAAAAATCCCTTAATACTATAAAGTCGGAGGCCGTGGGATCCCAAGCTTTTAAAAGTTCTATGGCTACTTCTTTGACTGCTTCCACTACGTCTTTATTAATTACCTCCTTTTTTGTTATAGTGTTTTTCGAAATGTGGGCCACGACGCTCATTGGCACCAACCCAAGTCCTCTATATTAATATTTCTCCTACACCCTCCCTCACTTGTTCGGCGTAAGTCTTCTATAAACTACATAGCCTCTATACGCGGCGGCTGAGTTAACAAGAATTGTGTACAGGTAAAAGAGCGGGGTTGCGTATTGAGTTCCTATGATTAGCGAAATGGCTAAGAGGAAAAGTAGTCTCTCCCCCCGTTCCATGAAGCCAACTCCCCGAACTTCTACTCCCAAGGATTCCCCTCTGCATCGCGCGTAGCTTATAGCGAAAGTGCCCACCAGCGCGAGAAATATGGCCAAGGGATCTACGTAGTTCCAGAAATAGAGTAAATATGCGGCATCTGAATACCTATCTAGGAAGGAGTCAATAAAAGCGCCTCCCCTCGAGGCGAGCCCCCTGCCGCGGGCCACCGCGCCATCTATGACGTCTAGAGCGCCTGATATTGCTATGAGGAGCCACGGCGGCGTGTTGAAAATCCACACCAGCGGAACGCCTATCCAGGCCAGTAGGGCCGACAGGAGAGTCAAGGCGTTGGGGTTTATCGGAATATGTCTGCCAACTGCGTCGAAATTTAATCTCTTTCTCAAGCGCTCTAAAACCACAGCGTATGGGGAACCCCTATATTAAACTTGTCTTTTGAGCAGATACGCCAGATAAGCCGCCGCATGCCAGGACATATATGGCGTAGATCCCAGCGATATCCACTCGGCATGTTTAGCCAATAGCTCTTCGTCTTCGCGGCTGAGCCCGTCGTGGTCTCCAAATATGTAAAGCCCGTTGCCGTCCAGCCTCGCCTCAGATATGTCTCTGCCGCGTTCGTGTAGATAATACACGCTCCTGTATTTTGCTATAATAGCTTGTAAACTAGTCTTAAACGGCTGTCTTGAGAGCAACCAACGGGCCACGGCGCGGGCCCGTTGTGAGGGCAGTGAAGTAATTAAATATGTAGAGCCGTCACATAACATAACGTAAACCTCGCGGACGCCTCCTGTAATGGATTCTATAACAAAGTCTACTAGTACGTCAAAGCGATTTTTCACGAGCTCCTCAGCGCTTATAGACCAGGGACAGGCAATATCGCTTTTTATCAGGAAGCTAGGAGTCCCGTGGAGCGGGGACAACGACTGCGGAATTAGGGTATATGAGCTCGTGGGGGCAGACGCGTTGGGAATTCCGCTAGGCGTCTCTTTTGGCGGATACGATCCGCGGGATCTAGCTAGTAGGGAGTGTTGATGATGTTTAATAATCATATTGTTTTCGATCTTGCCTCCGTTGGCCCTGTGGCCTCCCCTCTCCGGCGAATTTAACAACGTTGGGACCGACCTTTATTTCTCTCACTAATTTGTCATATTTCGCCGTTTTTATATAACTCCTCTACGAAGCCCCTCACCGCGTTAAGCCACTTGTCGTGGCGAATTGCCGTGATGCCGTCAGTATTGAGCTGAACTACTCATCCAGTTCCCTTTTGTTTGGTCTTCGTCTCGCCGCCAAGTGCCCTAATGATGGAGGCTAACCGTTCGGCCTCTTTGCGAGAACCGGCGAGCCCGCACTCCGCCAGTCCAGTACATGTTCATGTGGGCCATCACCTATCCAATCCTGAAGCGAATAACAGTCTTAGGAAGACTTCCGCTTGTATCCAGCGTCCCCTCCACGGTAACGACGTTCGAAAGGTACCCCTCTGCCATTGCGATATATGCCCACTCCATGTTGAAGTTCGCCCTAACCACCTCGTTAGTGATGACTTTAAACGCGCCTGCGAATTCGGCCAGGGCATCCCTCAGCTCGTAGAGTTTTGGAAACGCAGGGATCAGCGCTTTCAACAGATTGTTCAGCACGTCGCCTTTAAAGATAATGATATCCTCATTTCCACTCTGGTACACTGTGCTTGGTTTAAAGCCGAGCTCTCTCAGCGCCCAAAGCGCTGTGGGGTCTCTTTGCTCGTACCACGCCTTTCAGGCCTCCTCAAGGGCCTTTTTGTATTTGGCGGCTTTCATTTCCTGCACGTAGCTCGCCAGACGCCTTAACTCTAACACTGCATTTTCTATTTTGCTCCTTAGCCACTGTGTGTCTTAGCATTGAGAACGCGCTAAGGGCCATCTCCAAAACGCCTTTGTCGAGGCCCAGCTGGGCTATGCGCTCTACAATCTCTTTTTCGCTTGCTGTTTTTGTCAATACCGCATCCCTCACCTCCTTCCACTTATCGCCAACGCCAGCCGCCTTTGCCAAGCCGGCTATCGCCCCGGCGTTAAGCGCTATGTGGTTCTGCCAAAGCGTGTAGTCCAGTTGTTGCGCCACTACCCACGCCATCAGCCCGGCCGCCGCCATTATGAGCCAATGCGCCCTTACGTAGTCCAACGCCCTCGCCACCGCCTCAACAAACAGCTCGTAAAGCCTCTGCAACGTTATTCTCGCCTTTTCGAATATTTCGCGAGCCGCCTCATATGCTGCCTCTCCGACCCTTTTGACGTACTCTACTGCCTTTTCAAAGGCGCCTTCTTTCGCTAACGCAATGGCTGTCGCTGACACTACCGCGGCTTAATACAGCCCATCGCGTACTGCAAGAGCGCCAATAGCGCCGGCGGCGGCAATGACAGCCGGCTTGACTGCCCCCTACACCACGGCGATACATTTCAGCGCCTCCTCCACGTATTTTTGCATCTTTAAAAACGCCTTAAGAAGGGGGCGCGAGCAAGCGCCATTGTCTAAGGCCTTTGCCGCGGAGGCTTGATGTCACAGCTGGCTGTCTGAGGGAGAGGGCCTTTAGAGGAAGGGAGGCTTAGGCTAGGGTTAAAGGCCATTATTTCCGCTGTGTGTTACCTTACGATGCTAAGGCCGGTAAATATAAGGCTGTATCACAAGCGAAGAGAAGAGGGTTGTCTCCCAGTAAATAGTCTGTGCATTAGAGAGGAGCGACCCCTAAGCTCAAACAACCTGCTGAAGCGGTATCTTCTTTTTCCTCTCCTCTCTCGATCTCACCTTAATTATGCCAAAAAACACCGCGCAGTTTATACAGTATGTTTTAGTTACTAAGTAGCGGGATATTATAGCCCCTTGTTTTTCCAACTCACGGGCTAAGTCCGGCGGTACTGGCGAGTAGGGCACGGTCACTCTCACAGCTTTAGATCTTGGCATTATCTTGCCACAATTGTCACAGTGTAAATACGGTTCTCGCCCCTTGTCTCCCTTCTTCCTGCCTCTATTCTTCCTCTTTTTCGGCACGTCGTGCTTAACGGAACAATATTTAAATTTTTCATCCACAACTTCAAGCTGGCGGCTTTTCGCCTTCTTAATACAGACGCTGTGACGATTGACGTGATTGATGCCTTTCCGTTTACTGAATTGTTATTACTATCTTGGCAAACGCGGGACATATCATGCGCCCAGCGAGGCGTCTTTTAGGTTAAAACCTCGTGACTGTTGGTTGCGGAATCGCAAGTGGAGAGTGACAGTTGAGACGGAATTGCGACTGTGAGGTAGCGATGCCGTGTTTCACTTCATGGCGGAAGGCCGAGCTTATGAGAGACGACGGGTAACAATGACGCATTATCTAGGCGTTTACGCCTACAGCATTACGCACGGGCTTTATATTCAATACTCCGTAGCTAATCGTGCTCTCGGCTCTCGATATTAAAGTCAAGCGGATCTTATGGGGTTTAGCGGCTGAGTTCGCTTATTTAGCTGTGGTGGGCACCACTATTGTCCCTCCCTGTAGCCTGTTAAAAAGGCGTGTGTCCCGGGTCGTCTCCCCTGAGGTGCTCTCCTTTTTAGCCGCCAAGCTGGGGGGAGATGACCCAGAGGTAAGGCTCAACTCTATGTTAGGCATGAGGCTTAGCGGCGTGCCTAAGTGCGAAATTTTAAACGGCACACTGCCAGAGCTCTACGAGCTTTGTACAGCGCTGAGGCGCTGGGGCCGCGAGCCGCTCTTTAAAGTGGCGCGTGAAGTTGTTATCCCCCTGGCGGTCTCTGCCTCAGCAGCCGGATATGAAGAGGGCGAGGTGTTATTAACCAGCTACCGCGCCGCCTCTGGCAGAGGCGCAAGGGATCTCGACGCAGTAGTAAAATACTTTAATAAGTGGTATTTAATCAGATTTTAATAAGCGAGACAAGCCTTTTTCTGTGTTTAAAAAAGGGGATTGGGCGTTGCTTTTAGAGGAGGGAAGGGCTTATAAAACTGTGGTGAGAGTGGGTAGCGGGAAGGCGCAGACCATTAGGGGTTTTATCGACACAGACGCCCTAGCCGGGGCGCCTCACGGCGCCGTGATAACCTCCTCGCTGGGGGTTAAATTCAAGGCCTTGCCGGCGTCTATATTTGACGTTATAGAGCACCGATTTAAGCTAAGCGCCCAGGCCATATATCCAAAAGACGCCGTGCATATAGTCAAGGCGGCAGGCATAGGGCCGGGATCTGTAGTCGCCGAGGCTGGGACTGGCTCTGGCTTCTTAACTGCAGTGTTGGCGTGGTACGTGAAGCCTTGGGGCGTTGTATACAGTTTTGATAACAGAACTGAACACATGAAAACAGCCGTGCGCAATCTTGAGGCAGTCGGCTTACTGAATTATGTCGAGTTGCAAATTAGAGACGTAGTTAAATCTGGCTTTGGCGCCTTGCGGGTAGATGCCGTGGTATTAGATATGGGAGAACCGTGGAAAGCCTTGGAGCACGTCTACGAAATCTTGCGGCCGGGCGGATCTGTGGTGATCTTCTCTACCACTGTAGAGCACATGGCTAAGAGCGTAGAGGCTTTAAAAAAACGGGGCTATGTCAATATATCAATAGAAGAAGTTCTCGTGAGGCGGTGGAAAAGCATACTTGGCGAGCTAAGGCCGGAGACTTTCGACGTAACTCACACTGGGTGGATTATATCTGCAAGACGAGGCTAAAGGACAGCCTGCGTTTAACGCCAATTTGCGGTGTAGGCTATTGGAATATACAACGTCACCACGTTTAAAGTTGTCCCTGGGGGTATCGCCTCATTTTGTATTACGGCGGGAATCTTTACTACGCCGATCTCAATCTAATGCTCCGTAGTAATAGTGGGCGCATAAATCAGTATGGCGAGGTTATATACAATAAGCCTCGCTTACAACATTGCGCATCGTGCGATATTTAAGAGTCGGGGCGGGGGAGCCGTACAGACTGTTCCATGTGTGGCAGACTTTTCATAAAGCTGTAGGGCCTCCTCAACCGGAGATAAGGGCGTGTCGCTTTGACTGAAGGCGACGTGTAAAAAGCGCCGTTGCCAGAGGCATTTGCGCATCCGGCATGTCTTAAGGGCGCCTCGCTCATGGAGCCTTTAACTGCCTTGATGCGGTTATGGCTGAGTTGTCTGTGAAGTTTTTAATTACTGTTGTTAAAAGGCTTTATGGAACTCATTAGGGAAGCTAGGCCTCATAGCCGCGAGAAATTGAAAAGCAACTTAATAGAGTGGTTTCACTGGCTGTTGAGAGAGGCCGAGCTCTACGACGTGAGATACCCAGTGAAAGGGGCGTATGTATGGCGGCCATACGGCATGAAGATTAGGCGCAATGTTGAAAATTTAATTCGCAAATTTCACGACGAGACGGGGCATGAAGAGGTGTTATTCCCCGTGTTTATACCCTACGAGTTTTTCGGCAAGGAGTCACAACACATTAAGGGGTTTGAAAAAGAGGTGTTCTGGGTCTCTAAGGGCGGAGAGGCAGGTGAGAGGCTAGTACTACGGCCGACTTCCGAGACGGCTATTATGCCCATGGTGAAGCTGTGGATACAAGACTATAAGGACTTGCCTCTTAGGGTTTATCAAATAGTCAGCGTGTTCAGAGCTGAGACTAAAATGACCCACCCAATGATTAGACTTCGCGAAATCAGCATGTTTAAGGAGGCTCACACAGTTCACGCCGACAAGGAAGACGCCGAGAGACAAGTGAGAGAGGCCGTGGAGATTTATAAAAGGATTTTCGACGAGATGTGCCTGGCCTATTTGATAAATAAGAGGCCTGAGTGGGATAAATTCGCCGGCGCCGAGTACACTATAGCCTTTGACACTATCCTCCCAGACGGCAGGTCGTTACAGATAGGCACTGTGCATTACCTCGGCACTAATTTCACAAAGGTCTTCGAGGTGACTTATCTCGACGCAGATGGGACTAGGAAGTTGGCACACACGACTTCATACGGCATATCGGAAAGGAGTATTGCAGCAATGTTAATTACCCATGGCGATGACGGCGGCACCACTTTGCCCCCAAAACTGGCCCCCATTCAAGTGGTGGTGATCCCCATATACTACGGAGAGGAGGAGGCGCCGTTAGTAATGCCGTTAGTAAGGGAGACGGCTAATCGGCTTAATGAGGCAGGCATACGTGTTTATGTAGACGAACGCGCTGACAAGACGCCTGGCTGGAAGTTTTACTACTGGGAGTTAAAAGGCGTACCTCTCAGGGTCGAAATCGGTAAGAGAGATGTGGAGAAGAGACAGGCGGTAATTGCGAGGAGGGATACATTGGAGAAATACGCGGTGAGTATAAACGAACTAGTAGACGCAGTGAAACAACTTATGAAGTCCGTTGAGGAAAACCTACGTAAGAGGGCGTGGGAGGAGTTAAAAGGGCGTGTTGTCAAGGCCGAGGATATAGAGGTAGCAAAAGCCGCGATAAAAGAGGGCAAGGTAGTGGAGATCCCGTGGAGCGGGGACAACGATTGTGGAATTAAAATACAAGAGCTCGTGGGGGCAGACGCGTTGGGTATTCCGCTAGACGCCGACGCCTCTGTCGGCGGTTACGACCTGCGGGATCTAGCTTGTAAAGAGCGGCGGGCGGAACTCTGGCTGAGGCTCTCAGAAAGGTATTAGCGCCCCTATAGACCAGTATACTGCGCCCTTGTGTAGCGCGTATTAACGATATTTCGGCTCAGGCATATTTAAATATGGGTTTATAAATTCTCATATGTCTTCAAAAGGGCCATCTTACCGCATAGAGAATATAGTGGCCACTGTAAATCTCGGAGTAGAGCTTGACTTGGAGCAACTTGCCGAGAGGCTTACAATGGCCGAGTACAACCCCGACCAGTTCCCGGGCCTCATTTTACGCCTCACAAAGCCCAGAATTTCCGCGTTGATCTTCCGTACAGGGAAGATGGTCTGCACTGGGGCGAAGAACGAGGAGGATTTGAAAAACGCAGTAAGGGCCTTGGTGAAACTACTAAAGGATCACGGCGCTGATGTGCCTTTTGATCCCGAGGTGCAGATACAAAACATAGTAGCCTCCGGCAATCTCCACGCGGAGGTGGACTTGGAACAGGCCGTGTTAATGCTTGAAAACGCCATGTATGAGCCGGAGCAATTCCCAGGCCTCATATACAGAATGTCCTCGCCCCGGGTGGTCATTCTCATCTTTGGGTCGGGGAAAATCGTGTGTACGGGGGCAAAATCGGAAAAAGACGTGGCCACTGCCGTGCAGAAGCTCTATAATCAGCTAAAAGAACTGGGCGTATTATACGTAGAGGAGGGCGGAGAGGAGTTAGAGGAATTTGAAGAGGAATTGTGATATTTATATACAGCGACAAGCTACTTAATGTAGACCTCCCCCAAGTAGTCCCCATATGTGATGTAACGGATCCCAAGCTTATCCCGCTAGTCGGTGAGGACCTCCGCTGTCTCCACGGCGCGCTTAAAAGGGCCACAAGAGGGATAGTGTTAAAGACAGATAAACGCCTGTGGATAAGCTTGGCTAGGGAACTGCGGCCTGACCTCACAATATACGTATGGGGCGCTTTAATTCGCGGCAAAAACGTAATTCCAATACTCCCCAGCCATGAGTACAAGGGGCATGGGGTTTATTATGTAAAAAATAAAGAGGAGCTCAGGCAATTAAAGAATAAGGCGGTTGCCGGCCTCTTATTAGACGCCGCTTACTTTGACCCCTACTTCATCGACTTAATACTAAGGGGAAAAGTCACATGTAACTGCGAGAGGTGTACCTTAGCGGAGAGGCTTTTATGCGAGCCGTATCGCGAGGTGGAGGTTCTATGAGCGTCAAACGGAAAGGATCGGCCAAGGAGAGGGAGCTGGCCAATTTCTTCTGGGAGCGGGGGTGTGCAGTTCTCAGAGGTTGTTCCTCAGGCGGCGGCGTTAGGAAGAGGTACGTCCCAGACGTAGTTGCAATATGTAAAGGGAAGGTGTTAGTATTTGAAGTAAAATACCGCTCTAAATACACCCCCATTAAAATAGAACGGGAGAAGCTAGAAAAACTTGCCGTATTCGCTAAAAGGGCAGGCGGCGAGGCATACCTGCTCGTTAAATACGGCAGAAACCCCTGGAAGGTGCTAGAGATTAGGGACAAGATTGATAGAGAGGAGTACGAGAAGGCGGTTGAGCTAAGGGCGTTTCTTGAGGCATTATTCTCGCAGACGATTGATCGATATTTTTAAGTGAATAATATATGACGGGCATGAAGGAGATTGAAAAAGCCATTGAATTGGTGAAGAAACTGGGAGCGGGGTCTGTGAAATACGTTAAACTTACCTATAACCCGGCCAAAGACACCCACTACATTAAAGTTCTACTGCTCCGCCCAATAGAGTGGCGAGTCCTCAGCGAGATCGTGAAGGAGCTGGAGAAGAATTTCTCAGTGAAGGTGTACGCGCCGCACGCGAGAGCCATTAGGCTGGATCTCAAAAAGAGGTAAAGTTAAAAACCCAAATTGTCTATGCGTCATGCAGATTAAATGGTTTGGACATGCGGCGTTCATGGTAGAGGTAGGAGGGGCTAGGTTGTTGATAGATCCCTGGATATCTAACCCGCTCTCTCCCGCAACACCGCAAGACGTCATTAACGCCCGGCCCACTCACATTATGATCACCCATGATCATTTTGACCACATGGGGGAGGCCGTGGATATAGCCAAGGCCACAAAGGCCCCGATAGTAGGCACTTTTGAGCTGACCCTTGAGGTGGCTGAGAAGGGAATTCCCGAGGCGCAGACTATGCCTATGAACATAGGCGGGACTATAAAACTGGGAGACGGCATTGAGCTCTACATGACGCCTGCGTTGCATACGGCAAACAGAGGAGCGCCGTCTGGCTTTGTGATCGCCACTCCAGAGGGAACTGTTTACCACGCCGGAGACACGGCGCTTTTCAGAGACATGGAGCTCATCGGTGAGCTTTACGACATTGACGTAGCGCTGTTGCCCATAGGGAGCGTGTTCACCATGGGCCCCCGCGAGGCGGCGATAGCCACACAGCTTCTACGGGCTAGAAGAGTCGTGCCGATGCATTATAACACTTTCCCCCTGATTAAACAAGATCCGGAGGACTTCAAGGCGCGGGTTGAGGCGGTGTCTAGGGCCAAGGTTTTTGTCATGAAGCCCGGCGACGTTTTAAAAGTCTAAATTTTTTAATACCACCAATCGCGTGATCTAATATGACAGAGCAATACGATGTAGTGGTGGCAGGCGCCGGCACTGCTGGCGCCTACGCCTCCTACTTGCTCGCCAAGGCCGGACTCAAAGTAGCCTTGTTAGAGTCGAAAAGCGGCGATCAAATAGGGGTGAAGACATGTGGCGACGGGCTCGGCCTACACCACGTTGAGAGAATGTCGAAATACTTAACGCCGAATCCAAAGGTGTTTCAAAACAAAATTGAGGGCGTGGAGTTAATAAGCCCCGATCAGAAGACCACGCTAATAGTCAGGGGAGAAGGCTATGTCCTTGACAGATTCGCTTGGGGTAAGTGGCTAGTGGAAGAGGCCGTGAGGGCTGGCGCCGTGTTGTATGAGGGGCACACCGCTACCGCTCCTATAGTGGAAAACGGCTCAGTAGTTGGCGTGAAGGCTGTGGAGAGGATAAGCGGCGTGGCTAAAGAGTTCAGGGCGAGGGTGGTGATAGACTCAACGGGATCTGCCGCTGTGTTGCGAAGCAAACTCATAGGCTGGCTCGTATCAGAGCCTCTACACCCAGAGGACGTTTCCCACGCATATAGAGAGATTATATACTCAGAAGAGCCCCTTGAAAACCCCCAGTATATCAAAATATATCTGGACATGGTAGTGGCGCCTGGGGGCTACTGGTGGATTTTCCCCAGAAACGCCACTATGCTTAACGTCGGCCTCGGCATATGGGGAATACTAAAGCAGAACCCCAGAATTAACTACGAGAAGTTCATCCTCCCTAAGTTTAAAGTGAGGGGGAAGTACCACATTGGAGGCGGCTTTATCCCCACCAGGAGGCCTTTGAAATCCCTAGTGGGAAACGGCATAGTGGCCCTTGGCGATGCCGCGGCTGCAGTAAACCCAATACACGGCGGCGGCATTGGGCAAGCTTTGCTAACCGCCGAGCTGTCCTCTAAGGTTATAACAAAGGCGTTTGAGAAGGGGGACTTCTCAGAAAAGACGCTTTGGGAGTACAACGTGTTGTACATGAGGGAGTGGGGATACAGACAAGCCCAGCTGGACGTTCTTAGACTTATGCTTCAAACGCTTGATAACGACGATTTAAACTTCGGCTTGTCCCGTAAAATTCTGACTGAGGACGAGATTTACCACCTGGCCGCCAAGGGCACTAATTTGTCCCTCCTGGACAAGTTCAAGGTGATGATGCAGTTTTTAGGCAGGCCGGCGCTTTTGAGAAAGCTCAGCACTTCTATTCAATACGCCAAAGAGATCGGCGACCTCTACTTGGCGTATCCAGAGGACAGAGCAGGCCTCGAGAGGTGGCATGCTGAGGTGGTTAAGAAGTACAACGAGTTCCGCGAGAAAATAGGCCTTGGCCCGTTGCCCACGGCGTAACGGAAAAATACAAATACGTCAACTCACCGTTTTGCATGTCAATAGTAGACGAATTCCTCAAGTATACACACTTGCTGTATAACAGAGGCCATTTAACTCTCCTCTCTGGAAACGTGTCTGTGGTAGTTGGCGAGCTCCTTATAGTCACCCCGACCTCATACCCAAAGCCCTTTTTAGAGCCCGGCGACTTGGTGTGGATCAACTTTAACGGAGAGGTAGTAAGAGGTAGCCGTAAGCCAACGAGCGAATGGCGCATGCATGTTGCTATATACAAGAGGAGGAGCGACGTGAGGGCAGTAGTCCACACCCACGACGTGTTGCCTGTTCTGCTCGCCGATAGGATAGACGCCTCCCTCCTCTCGGAGGCTGAGGCGTATTTAGGCTCCGGCATATCTATAGTGCCTTATCTCCCGCCTGGCACTGCGGAGCTTGCAGAGGCAGTCGCGGCGGCGCTTGAAAAAGCCAATGTGGCTATTTTAAAACGCCACGGCGTGGTTGCCGTGGGCAGAGACTTGGCAGAGGCCGTTAACAGAATAGAAGTAGTTGCCGATTTAGCCAAGGCCACGTTTTATAAAACGTTAATGGATATTGTAGAGCTATGGAGTGTAAAGAAAGGCGTTTAATAGGCGATTTAATAGCCTTGTCTTACGTGGAGGGGCTTCCAGTGGCTGAGGCGGCTAAGAGGCTGTGTGTAACGCGACAGGGGCTGTACAAGCTGTTAAAACAGTTGAGAAACGAAGGATATGTCGCAGAGGGCCCTTTAATTAAAATAACGCAAAAGGGAAGCGACCTCTTAAGCTCTGTGCTCAGAGACCTACTGCGCTATTTTAACATAGCCTCTATCAGACTCATAGGCCGCGTAATCAGCGGCTTGGGGGAGGGGGCTTTTTACATATCCCTAGAGGGATACCGCAGAGCAATAGAAGAAAAACTGGGCTTCACGCCATTTCCCGGCACTTTAAACATAAAGCTGGACCCCCAGTATTTGCCGTACAGAAGATATTTAGACGGCCTTCCCGGCATTGTGATCCCAGGTTTTACAAATGGGCTAAGGACTTACGGCGGCGTTAAGGCGTTTAAAGCTAAGATAAACGGAGTAGAGGGGGCTGTGGTGATGCCCGAGCGCACGCACCACCCCACAGACGTCATTGAGATCATCGCCCCAGTGAAACTGCGCGATGCGCTGAACCTAAAAGACGGCGATATTGTGGAGGTGGAGATTCTTTTATAGTGGGTCTTATAGACAATTGTGAAAGAAATTGGAATAGTTGTAAGCGGGTCTACTATTGGCTCCATCCCCGTCCAAATATACCGCTCTGCGGAGCCGTACGCAGTTGAGGAGCAACTAGTCGGCGTTGTGGATCGGGAGAACCCCGGAGAGATTATCGTGGGCTTTCTGCGCCGCGTGACGAAATTAGAGCCCGTGATTAGAGATAGGGTAAGAACTCCTTACGTCGACAAGCCTGAAATGGTGGATTACGGAATTTTACTCCCGTACACCTCTGCAATTGTTAAGCCGTATGTCGCAATTAGGGAGGGAAAGTTGACGGAGGTGACTAACGTCGTGACGCCGGGGTCTAAGGTATACCTCCTCAACGCCTCTGTATTGGAAAAGGCCTTTAGGGGCGATTATATTCACGTGGGCGAGCATAAATATTCCGGCTGGCCCCTTCCACTTGACGCGCGGTATATAACACACCACGTAGGCGTCTTCGGCGCCACGGGCGTCGGCAAGTCCCGACTTGTGAGGGCTTTAGTAAACGAGTTGGCCTCCAAGGGGTATAAGATTATAGTCTTTGACCACACGGGAGTTGACTATGCGCCGTATTACACAACAGTGATAAAATCGAGCGAGATTAAAATACCGCAGAATATACTCGCCTCGGTAATAGCCAAGGTGGCCCAGTTACAATGGCAGACTCACGGGGAATACCTAGAAATTGCAACTATGACCTACGAGGGGAAGTGGTCAAAAGAGGCTTTTATAGCCCATATTAGGAGAGTTATGAAAAGGTTAAACGCGCGGGACTCGACAATAGAAAAGGTGGAGTTGTACTTAAAACAGCTAGTGAGAAGCGAGTTCTTTGAAGAGCTTAACAACAGGGTGAAGACGCCGGAGGAAATTCTCTCCTTAGAGCCCTCCCCCATCATAGTGGATTTAAGTTTCGACACAGACCTCTCAGTGAAACAGGCAATTATAGCCTCAGTAATTGAAGCCGCGTGGTCAAAAGTAAAGAGGGAAAAGGCCCCTGCCAATACGGTCTTTGTTATTGACGAGGCGCAGAACTACGCCCCGCAGACATGGACGATTTCAAAAGACGCCGTTGAAACGACAGTCAGAGAGGGCAGGAAGTGGGGCCTTTCAATCGTGTTAGCAAGCCAGCGAATTGCAGGCGATATAGATCCCTCAATTAGGGCTAACCTCGGCACTGTGTTCTTCTCGCGGCTCACAGCTCCTACAGACGTGAGAGAGATATCCACTTACCTCGACCTAGCCGATGTAAACGAAAGCGTGTTGGCGCAGTTACAGCCCAGGGAGTTTTTTGTGGCTGGTCTTATGAACCCGTTGAGAAAGCCTGTATTGATAAAAACGCGGGAGGTGGCGTGATTTATTATAGCTGTGAAAATCTGGTTAAGATAGTTTTTCACTCTCTCATCACCTCTGAGTACCACTGAAGCAGTTTCCAGCCTACTCCCTTGTACTTGGCCAGGGCGAATAAGTTACTTGCGTAAAGCGATATGACGTCCCTCTTCCCCTTTATTGCCTCGTCGCCCGTTAGGGCAGCTAGCACTAAGGCTCTCTCTTCGTTTATTTTTATGTTGGCTAGTATTGTACCGTCTCTTTTTACTGTTGTGTCGCCTCTTTTTACGCCCCAGGTAAAATAGAAGGACTCCGCCTTTCCGCTCACCTCGTACTCTACTACAATTCTCGGCCTGTTACCTTCCCACTCCACTCTCACGTCTCTAATTACTGCCTTAATGCCTTTCTCGGCGTCTTCCACCACAATGCCCTTCGGGTTCACCGTCTCAGCCTCCATAGCTGGTTTTAGGTGCTCTCCTAACAGGTCGTAAAAGCCACGTGCCTTTGCAATCTCCTCAAGACGCTTTAACGCCTTTTCTGCCCAGTCAACGCCCTGTCTCCTTAACTCTTCCAGCCGCCAGAGGCCGGTCGGTACCTTGAGGCGGACGTAGCCCTGTTCACCTCCCTCCGGCCTCTTCGCAGTGAAGTGAACGCCCTCTACAAAGCCGGCATCCCTAAGTGCATTGACAGCGGCGTCAAACGCCTTGGGAGATCTCGGCTTGTATATAATATCTAGCCACTTGTACTTTCTGCCCTTTGTTTCCCTCTCCTTTAACGACACGCTTAACTCTACGTCGGCAATTTCAACGACGTTGGGACCGGCGTCTATTTCTGTTAACAGTCGATTTCTCTGCCCCTCGTTTATCATGCCTCTCTTGTGTAGCTCCTCTACGAGAGCCCTAACTGCATCCAGCCACTTCACACGGCGAATGGCGGTGATGGAGTCTGTTGTAAGCTCCACGTGCCACTTTCCACCATATTCCTTAGCCTCAACCTCGGCGCCTAGCGCGTTTAGTATTGAGGTCAACCGCTTTGCATTCTCTTTGGCGCCGGTGAAATAAGCGTGTAGCTCTTCGCCGTTCCATCTAATGCTTACGTGGGCGATTTCATTACCCCTTTCGTCTTTAAACATGACAGTTACTTTATCACCGTGGAGCACGTGTTCAATCCTCACCTTGTCCACGTACTCCTCCACGTACTTTCTAATGCCTTCAAGCTTTTTAAAGACGTGGTCTGCGTATAGACCGCTCTCTTTGCCGAATTTCCACAAGGCGTATAACTCTCCCCACACGAGGGAAAACATCTTTGCGGCGTATTCTGTGTTGAAGAACAACATAACACTGTCTTTTCCCACGTACACTCTCCTAACACCTACGCCGTATTTCGCGGCGAGGATTATGTACAGTGTTACCTTGTCGTATATATCAAGTGGAAGGCGTTTTGTGTCGTCATCAACGCGGAAGTTGCCCAGCATGAGGTATACTTGATCCCGCCTTACGCTTCCGTCAAAGAGAACTGCGTAAGCAAGGAATTTTGCGATTTCCTCTTCCGGTGCGTCTTGGGCTATGTAGTGTATCAACGGTACCAATACGCGGGCGTAGGCTTCGTGTTTGTAAGTCAGCGTAGGCTCGCCAAATTGACAATTTGCAAGGCAGACTGTGCCGTTCTCGCCTAGTCTCAACTCCGTCAAGAATTTCACAATTCTTTCCACAATCTTTTTCCTTACCTCTTCCACTTTCTGCCGACCCTCTTCGGTTTCCTCGTCGACGCCGTGCACTGAGATTTTTATTTCGCTGGGGAGCCTCAAGGCATTTTCCCTAAGCACCTCCCTCAGCCTCGCGTCGCCTAACAGCGCCTTTAAGCCCTCTTCCAAGTCGCGTCTTATCGTTTCCACTATCTCTCCTCCACCTCTCTCCCTGTATAGCTTCGCTGTGAGAAACGGTTTAAAGCCGTCTTCAGTCAAGTTGCCCACTCTTGTATATAGCACTTCCATTCCAAATCGTCTGTACAAAGCGGTTTGTAACACAGAGGTAGTGCTGGCTTGGACTTCGCCCTTTTCCGCTTCATAGCTACCGTCTGTTGCCAATAACGCCCTTAGCTCGTAGTCCTCCGCCCTACCAGGCTCTATCTTTGCTACCAGCTCTTTGGCTTTCTGGCCCTCCTCATCCGCCCACTTACCTCTTACACGATAGACTATACTCCCCCTCTCTTCCTTGACTGCTTTCGTCTCCGCTTCGACCACCGTCTCGCCGTTTACAATGACTTTTACCACACTGCCTTCACGTCTCATCACGGCTTTATTTACGCTCCTTTCAGCTAGCTGGTGGGCGAGGCGGGAGATGAGGACAGCTAGCCTTTCCTCCTCGTCTTTTGCCTTTTCTTTTTTGCCAGCGCTATATAATTTTAATACTGTTGATGGCGCTCTGATCAATGCCCCATATGCCTCTCCCCTCTCCAAGGCGTTTAACACCACGCGGCTCCATGTAGTGCCCTCAGCCAAGCTTTCAAAAAACGCAACTACCTTGTCGGCGAGAGTCGCCTCGCCTAGCTTACCGAAGTCGGCCTTAGACGCCCCAGCCAGCTTCTTGGCTAATTCGGTTACGGTAAAGGCTCTCCTCACCTCCTCTTTACCATATCTCTCCGCTTTTTTCACAACATCTTCAAACAACAGCACGAGACGGTGTGCAATGTCGCGCGCTCTCTGCGTGAACTCGGCTAGCTCTTTTGTTGACATCTCTACCTCTCCACCATTTGTCAATTTCTCCACCGCCTCTCTTAACGCCAATAACGCCATGTCTTTCACGCCGCTGAGCTCCCTTAATCCCGCTTCTAGGAGAGCCCAAGCAACTGCGGTGTGTTCTGACCTTACTACTCTGCCGCCATGTCTTTCCACATCTCTCGCCACTTTTCTCAGCTCCGCCCACAGCTTAGAGCTCTGCCCTACTGCCTTTTTGGCCTCTTCAAACAACCTCTTCACAGCGCCCTCTGACCTGTGTTTTAGCGCTTCTTCAGCTGCCCTCAGCAATTCGGGAGCGCTGTCGCTGAGGACAGTCCTAACCTCTTTAAACGCTGGAACGCCGGCAATTGCCGGCGCGAATTTCGCAATATGGTCCTGCCACAGCGAGAAGTCAAGTTGCTGAGCAAAGGCCCAGGTTATCAGCCCGGTCGCCGTTGCCGCGATTATAAACCAATGCGCTCTTACGTAGTCAAGGGCTCTTGCAATTGCTTCAACGAATAACTCGTAGAGCCTCTGTAACGTTATTTTGGCCTTTTGGAATATTTCGCGGGCCGCCTCATACGCCGCTTCGGCGGCTCTTCTTACGTACTCCACTGCCCTCTCAAAGGCCCCCTCCCTCGCCAGTACTACCGCCGCGGCCGTCGCTGACACAACGGCCGTAGAGTACAGCCCGTCGTGTAGCGCCGCGTATCCGGCCAGGCCGGCGGCGGCTACAACTGCCGGCTTGACTG